>JAABUW010000831.1_pt1 | contig 56787 bp, 105 predicted proteins | sample 5560081 | NCBI WGS metagenome assembly JAABUW01 (sample SAMN10711882, study PRJNA513363) | rock metagenome | isolation source: Antarctica rocks | place: Antarctica: Victoria Land, Knobhead sud | reverse complement strand
CATGTTACAAACCCTGTTCGCAATTAATTATATGCATTAATAACATGCAGGGTGTTTATAACAACTAATTCCGAACATGGCCCGTGTTCAAAACCTGTTAATAACACGTTATTAACAACCTTTGTTACTAACGAATTAATTACACGGCCCACACTGGATACTGCGATCAAGGCACTGAGGACACTACCAGATCCTGCTGATTTGTGTTTCGCATTGCCAACAGCAAGCCTGCGTTTGCCAGCTGGATGCAGGTTGCAACCTTCATGCACCTGTGTAGCAAAGCGGTCGGTGCCTCACGCGGTGGAGCGAGCAAGTCAGCTGGTATCGCCGCCGGGATGACCATAGCGCCGCGATTTTATCGGCAGCAGCAGCCAGCGACGGCATGGCGACAGCGGCCCGTTCTCAGAGCTGATATAACGCAGTCATCCCGTCCCAGCACCAGGTGCAGAGAACCGCCAAGCTCTACTATGCAGTCTGATGCGCCGTGGCGTATGAACGTATTCTGCATGCACACATCGTACGCAAGGCAGGCGGCCGGCCCGAGCTAGATGCAGATGAACTGACTGATCCTCCGAATTTGCAGCACAGAAAGCATGAGGAAACTAGAGCCGTGAAATAGTCATGCTGACCCAGCGACACATGCATGTCGCCACAAGTGGCACACAAAGTCTGCGGGCTGGATGGCTCCAGACACAGCGTCCGCAGCACCGGCATCGAGAGGTGGGTGCTCGACAACTGCCATGCCGGAAATTGATAGTTTACTGAAGCTGGCGGCAACCGAAGCGGGTATCTAGGCGATGGGGATGATGGGGACCAGCTTTGTGTTTTTTGCAGCCTGAACTCTGCGAGCGAAACTCCGGATGCACCGGATATGCCCATGCAGACCACCGCTGCAGTGGTGGCCGGCCGGTGTGGTGAAAAGCATCTCACAAACTCAATGCTCAATTAGCTTTTACTGGTCAGCTTACATCAACGTTGCATCGTTTGAGACGGGCTGAGAAGTGACGCACTCCAAGCTTGCCCTGGAACATCACAGCCATCAAGTACACCGTGGCATGATGCAGATGGCTGGCGCGTCCGGCGCGCGCGGCGGCAGCAGCGCGGCGCAGCCCCCAGGCGGCGACTGCGGCAGCAGCGACCAGGCGCCGCAAACGCCATCCGAGGAGCAGCCGCAGCAGTCGCAGCAGCAATAGAGCCATGCGCGTTCCACCTGTGCTTGCAGCTTTCCCCTTTTCTGAATCAGGATTCAGCCTGCGTGCTGATTGGCAGCGTAATGATTGTAGTCATTGAAGTCGCTGCGTTTGAGGCATTTTCAGACGGCGCCGCAAAGTGCGCCGACACTCGCCAGTCATCCGCCTCACAGGAAAGCTCACATCTGCTCTGTGCATGGATCCTTCGAAACGCCGACGGCGCCAGCCTCCCATTTGTCACAAAGTCACCTGTCGGCAGTCCTTAATCAATCTTCGGTGCAAGCTGTTTCACCATATGGTGAATATTCAGTTGCGTACAGTGTGAAGGTGCCAGTGATGTCTCATGCCTGGTTTCATGTTTGGCTTTGGGTGCACGAAGCAATCTTTCAAATCTACCACATGCCCTGCTGCAGACTGCTCAGCCCAAACGCATCGCACCGCCCGTCGGCCTGCGGCAGTTCGACATGTTATCGACCGTCGAGACCAAAGCGGATGCCATGGCGGAGCAGCCAGCCTTCAAGGCGGCATTCTACTGCCAGCGCATGCGCTTGCAGTAGAACGCCGCCTTGAAGTAGAACGCCGCCTTGCGCAAGGCCATCAAGAACGAGAAGCGGTTCCTGTGGAGCAAATTCGGCAACGATTAAGTTCCGCCGCAAGAAGCAGCAGAAAATGTGGCCTTCAGCCCTGGCTGTATTGATTTCCATCGTGTTCACCGCCGAATGTGTGTCTCTTTGGTTGGTGTGACAATCAGAGAGCCGCGGTTGGTGAGGGTGGCACGTCGGCACTTGCGGCATGCGTACGCGCACTATAACGCAGTCACGACGAGATATATCCACAGCAGCTGTGCTCGGTAGCGCGGTTTACTCCGTATGGTTGGCTGCCAAGGGTTCACGTCGCCGGCGGGAATTCCCACGAGTCTCTTTCGACTGATCGGCCACCGTTCACCTTGATGGGCACGCCTTTCCACAGCATATCGATGCCTCGCGTGCGCTGTTTGCCCAGCATTTGGTTGTGATGTATCAAAAACCTCTCTTCGTTGATACCAGCCTTGCGCGCACAGACGCAAGCAGCGAAGCCCGAATCTGTTGCACATCGATCTGCAAGTCGAACTTCGAACGTTCGTGTTGAGGCCGCTTCCTGCCTCACCGATCGCAGTCGATTCGAAATCTAGCTGCAGAGCATTTCGGAGGTCAAGCCTGGCAAACATGACACCGACGGCGTGACTTCAAATATTTGCTTGCGTCTCAGCTGCGACTGCAATAGGGCAGCAAATGCATAGCATACAACAGCTTGCGGATGAGCTAGATGTATGACAGCCAGCCTGCAAGGCACGAATGATCCGCGTGGCTGTGGCGGCTGCGCTGCTCCTATGGGCGGTCGCGGCGCCGCGCCCAGCGGCCGCATACAGGGTCCAGCTGGATGCTAAAGAGGCCAGCATGGACAAATTTGCACAGGCGATTTCGCCAAGGCAGCTGGTCGGCAGCAAGCAGGTGGGATCTGCCGCTGGCAAGTGTCCCCCCGACGCCTGTCGCATGCCCCTTGGCAGACGCTTGCTGCCCACTGGGCACTCTGCGATTGCGGGCGACCTGCTGGCACTCTGCCTGTGGCGCAGTTTCATTAGCGGAAATCCTGATGCTACTGTGTGCAAACACCTCCACATCGTGACGTGCAACTAAATCTAGTTACGGCGCCGCAGGAGCTGCTGTCCCTCCTGACGCCAGTGTACCCGGACGAGCACACGCTGAGCCTGCTGCGCAACCAGATGCGCACCTTTGCGGCGTTCGTGGACATCGGCAGCTTTGCCGCGTGGCACATGGTGGTGCCGGACGCCAAAATGGCGGCGCTGCAGATGTTCCTGGACTCCGAACTATCCACGCTGCCGCCGGCGCTGTCCGACAAGGTGGGACACGCGGCTTCGTATGGAGCAGAGGATCTCTGATTAAGGGTGTCCCTAACAAAGAAACCCTCCTGAGAAGGGCTTCCCCCAAAGCAGAAACCCGTTCGCCAGAAAAGCAGATATTGCCAGGCGCAACATCTCCCGCCGCGTCAGCGACACTACAGGGCGCTATCATGCTGCCGGTGCGGTGCCTTGCAAGCACATGGTGCTCACTTCGTTTGGTGTGTGGCGCCAGATAGTGCTGGTGGCGGACGAGACGTGCGCTCCAGAACTGGAGCCGCGGCGCTTCGAGCTCATCGCCTTCAACGACGCCGTCTTCGTGCCCGGCTGGTTCAAGCAGCAGGTGCGCGCGTGCGACGGAGCTGATCGAAGGCCCACAATCAAAGCCTGCAAGGCACATATGAGCCTCATCCCAGAGAACACACTTAAGGCACTTGATCCAGTCATGCCGTCACAAAACCCGGTGTGGTCCGGTCCTGCGGAACAGAACGATGGATGCAGACTGCCGGTGTGAGTGCACCTTGTGTATTGATTCGTCCTTGTTTCCGTGCATGCAGCTGCTGAAGCTAGCGTGCGCGCACCTGGTGACGACGCCCTTCTACCTCATCACCGACGCGGACACCCTGTATCTAAATCCCTTCAGCGCAGGTGCGCCTGAAGCAGGGCAGAAACGCCGTAGAACGACATTTGATTGCACCAAGCTGCCGCTCAATGGCTGCCTGTATTCTATGCCTCGATGGCTCACATCGATCAAGGTGCCCTCCGCTCCAGGCTGAGACCGGGTCTCGTGCGTTGGATTCTCCCTGAGGTCGACATCGCTGGATCAAAGTGGTGCACGTGTTCCGCGCAGCCGACCTGTTTGAGAGCGCCCCCTGCAATTCGACCAAGCACACTGTGTGCAACGTGCAGCGCAGTGAGGCCTACAGGTGAGGATGCACCTTGACGGTGTTGCACAACATGTACCCATGGCTGCTTATGGAATACATCCTGGTGTGCGTCTCAGCACTTTTGCCTAGTGCTTCAGCAAGCACAATGCTGATGCGCTGCACTTTCAGTGCTCTTTCAACCGGCAGCCGCCATGACCGCAGGGCGAAAACGGAGCTGCAGGACTATGTCAACGGGACGCAGCTGCTGTGGATCAGCAACAGCGCGGAGACGCTGCAGGCAAGCTTCTGCCTTCTGCAGCCTCCGAGTTTCGCCTCTCACTCACGTACCGCACTGCTGTCGTCACAGTCAACCCCAATTTGTACAGTCTCTTACTGGATGCTCCGCGCCAGGAAGCCCCTGTGCCTAAATTAAATTGAAGGATCCTGCTGGGGCCGCAGATGCCGGTGCCCTCGGCATTAGACATGGGGCAGCCGAGCGGCGGGACGCCGCGGATCATGGCTCGCTTAAATTTCCATGAGGTGCAAATCAACTCACGGCTACGAGTGAAACCTTGTATGTGCTGGGCCGCACAGATGCCAGTGCCGTCGGCATCGGAGAGGGGGCAGTCGAGCGGCGTGACGCCGCAGATCATGGCCCGCCCCGTCGTCGCGGCCATGGTCGCGCACCTGCATGCGCTGCTGGAGGAGCAGGTGGGCTGCTGCTCTCGTGAGCATAAAACAAAAACATAGTTTATCGAGGGCAAGTACGAAAATCTGCAAATCTGCAATCGATCATGCACCCCGTGGTGGCGGCCATGGTCGCGCACCAATATACCTGCACGCGCTGCTGGCGGAACAGGTGGACTGCTGCTCCCGTTGACAACATGCTTCATCGGCAAGACTGCAAGACTGAATGCAAGACTAAATCAGCTGCACGATCATGCACCCTGTGGTGGCCGCCACGTTGGCGCACCTGCACGTGCTGCTGGAGGAACAGGTGAGGCAACCGCGCTTCTGAGATTGCACGTCCAACGTGACAATGCGCGTCTCGTTTTGGTGGCCATGCTGACGCACCTGCATGCGCTGCTGGCTGAAAAGGTGCGGCTGCTGTCGTCAATTGTAGACTTGATTTCATTCCATGAATGACAGTCCCTCGTGGTGATCCTATTGAATGCAACTGCATTCAACCCCAGGGCGTGCAGGTGTGGAGGTGACATCGTGCAAGTTCCTGTTGGCACGGCTCACAGACTTCGACCCCTTCGATGTTTCCAAAAGCCTGTTGCTGAAACCCGCAAACCGTTTCCACCGGACAGGTGTGGGGGCGGGTGACATGTCGCAGGTACCTCGCGGTGCGGTTCACGCACTTGTACTGCTGTTGTTCCTTTTCTGAATGGATGAGAATCTGCTGGCTGCAGGTGCGAGTGATGTTTTGCAAGTACCTAGGGGCGTGGCTCATGCACTTTCACCACTTGTTCTACTATTTGCTATTACTACTTTCACCCACAAACCTTCTGCCGGCGACAGGCATACAAGCGGGTGACGTGGCGCAAATAACTGGTGGCGCAGCAGAAGCGCTCTTGAGTAATGTCTTTCGTCGAGACATAGTTCCGAAGCCTGTAATTCCCTGCTATCGACAGGTGTGGGAGCGGGTGACGTGGCGCAAGTACCTGGTGGCACGGCTCACGGACTTCTACTATTTTGCGCATACGCACGGCTCCTCCTGGTCCAAGGACGCGACGCAGCCGTGGACAGAATACAACCTGTACTGGGTGTTTGCCGCCCACTCAGGTGGGGACACATCGTTCATCATTGTGGCGCCTCTTTCAAACAAGCATTCCTGGTCCAAGGATACAATTCTGCTGTGACCGAGTACAACCTGTTCTGGTTGCCACCCACTTGGGTGCGCATTCTTAGGGCATTGAGAACAGTCCTCTGATTCACATTTCGCTGAGTCAATGCTGCATGTACCTGCGAGACGGCGCGACATGGTCGATCCGCCTTCCCCACGCGCGGCGGCAACAGCAGCGTGCTGGGCTGTCGGTCAGCCGTGTCGTGTTCCTTCGAGGCGCTCAGCCCGTGGACATGGCCTCTCAATGGGAAGCTGTGGACGGTCCTGTGGCGGTAGGCACGGCACCCCTTTGATTTGTTCCAGCTCCTGCTGACGATTTCACGCCATTTCGCCCAGGCCTGTGGGACGCGTACCACGCCAACGCACGGCTGCAGAACTGGGGCGCCAACGCGTGGGTGGCGGACCAGCTTGAGGGCTGGGACCCATGCGCCAACGGCGTCTCCGACGAGTGGAACCCGGGTGCGCCTTCCACAGTCGCAGCGACGGGTGGCTGCGGGTTGGGAAGTGCTCCCATGTGGTGAACACAGCCCTGTGCAAAGTGTGCTGAGTGGGCCCGCAGTCATTCCAGCGTTATTGTTTAAACGTGCAGGCTACTGGGCGACCTTTCAGAGTGCGATCCTGATTGATGGGCGGCCGGTGCCTGGAGACGCGATCTGGGCCAAACTGGCGCCCTGTGTGCCGGGGTATAGCTCGACCGCCGCCACGGCAGGGAGGGGTGGCGACAGACAGGGAGGGGTGGCGAGAGACAGCAGCTCCAGCCAACGGCAGCGGCGATTGCGATGGCCGCCGTGATAACTGGAAGGCAGGCCGGGCACCGCCGGAATTGCGGTAACGCTCGCCATGTAACGTTTCGCTGAACATCTAGGTCTGCAGACGTCGCTCTCGTGGTTTAGGGCTGTGATATCAGCGCGCAACATCTTGAGAAACACACAGGCACGATAACAGGCGAGGTTGCGTTTCCGATGGTGTGGGGACAGGGATTACACAGCGCAGAATTGACAACGAGGGGAAGACAAGATTCTACCCCTCAGGTCATGCACAGCATGATCTAGTCTCGTACTTGCCACATCCGGCGCAACGCAGCTTGCCATGTACACTGCTTGCGTAGAAGTATGTGGTGGACTTGTCTGATCCGATCCTCGCACCTGCCGAGCAACGAGGCGGCAAGCTCCGAGGCTGCACTTCCGTGTTCTGTACAGATAATCCCAGTCCAGTGCGGATTTCACCTAAGCCGCACAAGCTCTAAGGTAAGCAACGACGGGCGCAATTGCTATTGCATCATCTGCCGTGCCTGATAAGGGGACACCTCGTTGCATCCTGGTGCAGGTGCCATAGCTTGGGAGCTCGTCAGACTCGTGCCTTCGGAGCAACGAGACCGCTGTGCCACGTGTTGCATAATGTAGCTAGCAAAATGAGTAGCTGTGATGATCCCGGCGCTGCATCTGTGGATCTGGCGCCGCTGCCAATTGCGGTGCTGCAAATTTGCGGTCAGGCCGTGCATGGACTCTCACCTAGGCGCCCATGGCATCCTACCGCGGGAGGAACGGCCTGCCTTCAGCAACGTCACCAGTTGACCACCGTCTCCGCAGCTGCCCGTTCATGTAGCTAGCGCGGGACAAGTGCTCTGCGGACTGGGCGGCACTGCAGATAGTATTGCAGCCTCCCCGGGATGCTGCACAGGCATCGCGCCGCTCAGGGGAACATGGCCTGCTGCAGCAGCCCCGTCTCCTCCGGCAGACCCATCACCAGGTTCATGTTCTGCAGCGCCTGCCCGCTCGCGCCCTGCAGCCAACACAAATGAAACTGACATACGATGTGCAATGACGGCGGGGTCGGCAGCTGTCAGCAAGGTTGGTGCTGCGTCGAGTGCAGAGGGCTGATCAGCAACACCATTGGCGGCGTCCCCTGCAGCGCCAGCCCTGGTGGCGTCCTGCTGGTGCCAGGCCGACATGGCGAAACTGTTCATCAAGTTGCCCATAACACAGACGTGAAGCCGCTGAAGCAGAGGCAGGCGGGAGCATCCAATTGAATTGTCGGTGCAGCACATGATGGTGGCGCGGCCGCGGCTCGTAAAAAGTGGACTTTTTGCATCACAGGTAAGGATTGATCGAAAGGGAGGACGCCGCACCTTGACCAGATTGTCGATGCAGCAGATGATGATGGCGCGGCCCGGCAGCCGGTCCGCAAACACGCCGATGAGCGCGTAGTTGCTGCCCTTGACGTGCCGTGTGTGCGGGATCTCCCCCTTTGGCAGCACCTGCAGGGACATCAGCTGGTGGTGCCAAAACGGCAGACAAGTACATCCAATGAGCGCATGATTACTACCCTTGACGTGTCGCGTGTGCGGGACCGCCCCTTTCGGCAGCACCTGCAGGGGATGTGACAGTCTTGGAAAGTGCTGGCAGTATCAGGGGGTCTGATGAGCGCATGGTTGCTGCCCTTGACGTGCTGCGAGTGCGGGATCTCCAGCTTCGGCAGCACCTGCAGAATGCTGGATACTTTTGGTAAAAGTGCTGGCAAAATGAGCAACCCGAGCAGGTCTGAGGAGCGCATAGTTGCTGCCCTTGACGTGCCACGTGTGCGGGATCTCCCCCTCTGGCAGCACCTGCAGGAATGTTGGATAGACTTGAAGGAGTGCTGGCAATGAGCAGGGGTGATGAGCACAGAAGTTCCTGCCCTTCACATGCTGCGTGTGCAGCATCCACTCTTTGGGCAGCCCCTGGGCACAGCGGTGCAACACCAAGGGGAGTACAGGTTACTCCCTTTGTGCAACACACCATTCCTATGTCCTTTGACACCGCGCTAAGGCTACTATCCTTGGTATATCCAAAGAAACGCCAGAGTCATGATGACTCAATCGAGTGTTTGCTGGTTTCAAGGCTGACGGCTCAGGGGAGCACCACTAGCCGCAAACTGGGCAAGGGTGGAAAGTCGCAGCCTCCAGGGCTCGCAGACAACCTGCATTCTATGTACACGGCCGCTCGCCTTGACAAAGGTCTCGTTTGCGTAGCACTGCTTGAGCACATCCAGGATGCCGCACTTACTGAACAAGTATGTTGGTGGTGTGGCAAAAACAATTTAACTATGTTCACTCGCAATTTTTCGCACTGCTTACCTTGACGAAGGTCTCGTCCGCTCAGCGCTCTATCACCGCTCCGCAATACCGCACGGACTGACGGGCTGACGGACGGGAACGAATCTGCCAGCATATCAAAAGCATCCCGGAAGTCACCTTGACGAAGGCCTCGTCCGCGCAGGCGCTGCTTCAGCGCTTCCCGCAGGTCGTCAGCGCTGGTGCTGGGTGCCAGGCACAGTTTTTGGTTGCACATTGTGTGAGCACACTCCTCAGAAACTGCTTCCTCCTACCTTGACGAAGGTCTCATCGGCATAGCGCTGCTTCAGCGCTTCCCGCAGGTCGTCCACGCTGGTGCCGGGCGCCAGGCGCACGTAGCAGTCGCTCTCCATGCCGCGGGTGAACGGCACCAGGTGCGGCGTGAAGCTGACACGCACCTCTGACCCTGCCGCATCGCTCAGCCCCTGCACGTCGTGTTCTTATCCAACTACTCAAGGCTGAAAGTGTTTCCTGCGGCGATTCTGTGAGTATAAGTGATGCGCGTCTTCTGACCCCGCCGCGAGGATCAGCCCTTGCGCCAGCGGGGAGAGCAATTTTCATGACTCGGCACGGGGCAACGTTTGAGCGACGGCGCTGCCGACGATGGCCAATCGCAATCGCAGACTTGTGCACTGGCGATGCAAACAGTGTTCAAAGGCATCAGGCCTACCTGCTCGATTTCGGGCGTGTGACGGTGGCGGGAGGAGCCGTACGCGTTCAAGGCGTCATAGCTTTGAAGTGCAATACAGCGCGGGGCCATAGCGTACGTCTTTCAAGGTCTCACGCACCTGCTCGATCTCGGGCATGTGGCGGTGGCGCGACACGCCGTATGCGTTCATGCCGCCGGCCACCTCTGTGTACAGGAAGGCCTGCTTAGCGGAGCGGCCCGCGCCGCTGACGCCGCTCTTGGCGTCGATGATGATGTCCTCCTGCATCGAAACCAATTGTGACATTGCTGAGTTGGACGTTGTCGTGACCTCAAATTCGAATAACAGCATCATGGCCAGCAGCATCGAGCCTGAGCCCTGCTCAAACTGCATCGTCCCGGCATGCATGGTGCACCATGTCACAATGACCAGCTGAGCCCGCCACAAGCGTCTCGGTCCCAGCTTTGGTGGCGTGCTCAGTTGTGAGTTTCAAATGCAGCCGTCCGGCACACACATCCTCGTGCGTGGCTACTGGCTCCCCTCCCAGATGTGCTCTGTTCTGCCGACCCGGCCAAAATGCCATTTCAAAATACCTGTGACACCTGAGACAGCGCCAAAGAAACCACATTTCGCACCTGCTGGACGGGGCCGTCCAACAGCAGCGGCACCAGCGGCAGCCGCGCGCTGGTGGGGTAGCAGCCCGCTGCTCGGGGGACGCCAAGTGCAGTCCGGACTGCCAAAGGATCCCACCTGCTGGATGAGGCCGGCCGCCAGCAGCGGCACCAGCGGGAGCTGCACACTGGTGGGGTAGCAGCCCGGGTTGGCCACCAGGCGCGCCCCTTTTATCGCCTCCCGGTTGAGCTCTGTGAGCCCATACACCGCTGACTTCTGCAGGTCCTTCGCCCGGTGCTCGCCGCCATACCTGCAAGTGACAAGACACCATGTTCACGAATTGCCTCAGTTCATGTGCACTGTCAGCGGTGTCAGGCCGCATGCCGCCACCTTCTGCAGCTCCTTGGCACGCTGCTCCTCGCCATAATTGCGAGACAGCGTCTGATATGCATGTTGGAAACAGCACCTGGAGATTTGCAGCACTGTTAATTGTATGTGATCACGCATTACTAAGACGCAGGACGCACATCAGGATCTGGCTGCACCTCGCAGGGACAATAGAAGTCCCCCTGCAACTAAGCCCACCACTCTGCATAGCAGACTGTCCGCGACGTGTTATTGGCGTCGGTTATCCTTAGAGGGGGGTCCAGGACCCACCCTCCATACCCACCCACCCTGCCCCACCAACACCGTGCACTAAGTTTCAACGAGTCGGTTTTGCCGCCAAACTGAGAGTGTTTGCAGCTAGGTATCACTCTCAACTGGTGGCCAGCAACATCTCAGCAGCATTTGGTAGGAGACAGGGCAGCTTAAGGTGCACATCGGCGTGCGGTGGGATGAGGGGTGGAAGTGAGGGAGGGGGGTGCGGCGGTGGACCCACCCCCTCACCCACCAGCCGCTAGGTACCCCTGATGGGGTACCTGGGGATGCTGGGGAAACACCCCCCCCCCCCCCCCCCCAAACCCCCTACCCATCCCCACGGGTGACCGGCACCGATAACAAGTCGCGGACAGTCTGATAGGTGGCGACATCGCGCTGCCAGAAGTCATAACACATTCAAAATTCTTTTCAGAAAGAGTGCAAAAACCCGGCGTACCACTCTGCATAGGTGTCGACGTTGCGCAGCCGGAAGTCAGCCGACAGGTCCACCACCTTGATGTGCTCCGGCAGCTGCGCAATGATCTCCTGCGGTGGCGTGGCGACACAGGCGTCAGAGGTTCAGTATGGCATAAGATAATTATATGATCAGAAGCTTTCAGCTGCCTTTCATGGCACTATGGCTAGTGCGAAAGCCTGGTCCACACAGCAGCGCCTGCTGCCGGCGTCTCTGACGCACCATCTCTCCGCCGCCGCCAAAGCTGTGGCATCCGATGCTGTGGCAGGTCCAGGCGGCCATTGTCACAAAGCGCTCTGTGGACGGCACTGCAGCGGCCTGCTGGCGATGCATGCTCCAGCTGTCTGCCACTTGGTTGAGCGACGCTGACATCCTGATGGACAGCCACTTGCCTGCGTTGTGGCATGCGGCAGGCAGCAGAAGGCGGCGTCGACGCTGTCCCAGTCCACATCGCCGGTCTTCACCAGCGACGGCAGCCCCGCTGCGGAGATCAAGCTCGGAAACACCTCGCGGAAATTCTGCAGGCAACATTGTAGCAACGTGTCTGTTTTGGAAATCTGTGCAGTATACATCTGCCTATCTCCACACATCCCCTGTGTCTATTGCAGACGTTGCGGCGCATGTCGTCCACCTGACCGAGATGGATGCGGCATCCGGCCGCCATGCACCCGCCACGCCGTCCACACATCTCCTGAGGTACTAGTGCAATGACACCAGCTGTATCTGCTTCGCAATTCCCACCGTGCTGGCCTGCGTTTCGCCGGTCAGCAGCAGAACTGCAAAGGTGTGGTGCAGCGCCCACATTGCCAGCTTCTGTCGTTCTTTTGTGCAACGGACTACTCGCCCGTCCACGAGCCTCGCACCTTGCCGGCCTGCGTCTCGCCGGTGAGCACCGTCACCGCGAAGGTGGGGTGCAGCGCCAGCAGCCGCACCACCTCCTCTCCTGTGTACCCGCTCGCGCCCAGCACAGCGATGCTCGTTTTCTTAGCACCCTGGGAGCCGTTGACGACGTCCTGCGCCTGCAGGGCGAGTGGTGGTCGCGCGGCTGCAGGAAGCTCATGGCAGTGGCCCAGTGCCAGCCGCGGCTGCGCCATTGCCGCCGGCGTGAGCGCCCTGTGCTACTGGCGTGTATACATGGACCACGCGCCATGCAATCAGCCACTCCTGGGAAGAAACGAGACCAGGATGCACTCCTGGAGGCATGCGAATCGAGCATGCTTCGTTGCCATTTCACGAGTTCAGGCCGTCCCCGCGTGTGCGCATGCGTGAGCTGCCGAGAGACGGCGCGAATGACGGTCTCGATGCGACACGCAGTGCGCTGTGGCACCTTAAATGCGCATACGATGCACAACTGCCTTGTTTGCGTGAGGCAGTGGCCCACAACACAACGATCCAGGAGAGATCCTGCTAGGGTTGGAAAGTTGCCAACATAGATTGTCAAGGACACATTAGCGATGGCGAAGTTTCTCAATGAAGCATGTCTTACCTGCGGGGCACCGACCGTAACGGCCGCCCTGCAAATTTGCCGAGCGCTGCACCTGGCGCGAGCCTGCTGTTTCCGAAACAGGCCGACTCGCGGCTGCGGCGTCTGCGCGAGCACGACCATTGTGCAACGTATGTGCACTGCTGATCAACGTATGATGGTAGCGTAAAATTGATTGATCGTCGCCGCGATGGAAGTGCCAATCTGAGCTCAGTTTCCCGCGGGTTCATGCCGATCACGTGAATCAGCTCCTGTAGGGACGACACAAATATTCACGTAGTCAACACTATGGTTTTAGTCACCTAGTCGGACAAGGGCGATAATATGTTTTCAAAATCGAGCTGTTGCACGACCTCCTGCAGCCGGCGCAACCCACAAGTATGTGACTTTCTCACTTCATAACGTAGCCGAACTTGCCGAACTTGAGATTCTGGACCTCGCGTCGACAAGCTCTCGGCAGTCTGCTCTGCTGGACAGCGTTGACAAAACGACGGTAGGAAGTGTTCCCCAGCATGGAGGTCCTGCGCGCGATGCCGCTAGCGCAGGCGGAGGGCAGACTGCAGAGCATGAAGCGGACGGAGCTGCAGAAGCTCGCCAAGGAGGCGGGCACAAAGGTGCGGAGCTTGTTCCTGCATGCACGCGAATCCCTTCGTGTCAGACAGTTTGCTTCCTGTCTCACCTGCCAGCCTGCTTTGCGCAGGCGCATCATATCGACTCGATATGTCCTGTGATCTGCCAGCATGCACGGGCGGCTGGTATTAAGCGTCTCCCTCTCAACACAAGCACATTCGTGTGCAGGCGAACGTTAAGAACGTGGACATCATGGCGAGCCTGCTGCAAGTGCTGCAGCTCGACAGGCCTGTCAGGCCGACGGCACCATCGCCAGCAGCTGCAGCGGTCGTTCAGCAGCCGTCGCTGCCGGCCGCAGCGGCGCTGTCTGAGCCGGCCACAGCGGCAAGCCCAGCGGCTGCTCAGGCGCATGCACGTAGCAGCCCGGCAACGGCGAAGTTTGCCGCCGCCTCTGCGCCTGCGGCAGACGCAGCCACGGCAATGTACGCCGCTGCACCATCCGCGCCCAACGCAGCTACGCCGCGGAGGGCGCTGGTGCCAGTTGCCCTGCCCGCAGAGGACGTCGAGATGGCAGCGGCAGTGCCTGCAGCGAATCAGAGCATGGACGCCGAGCTGCTGGCCGAGGCGCACGCCATGGCCGAGCAGGTATTTATTTGGACTGATGCCCTTTCCTTGCATTCCCGTTGGCGCACAACCTTCACCAAATGCTTATTGACATGCGGTCGCCGCAGAAATAGACACCACAGAATGCTGTTGTTTCGAAAGACGTGCTGCTGCAGTATCAGGGCAGTTGGGGAAGGGCGCAGCGTGTGAGCAGCCTGCATCCGTCCAGATTGCATTGAGATTGTCTGCGTGTTCTGCATGCAACAGCATCGCAGAACACAGTCATGTGCTTCTGCCATAGGTACGCACGGCCTCCAAGCGGCCGCCCCGCACGCCTGCCCGCACGCCCGCCAAGACGCCCGGCCGCCGCGCCCTCGCCGCCAGCGCCCTCAGCAACCGCCTGCGGGCAATGGGTACCCCCACCGGTGCCGCCGCCGCCGAGCCCGTCAATGTGAATCTATTCGGCAGTCCGCTGGCGCCAGCGCCGAGTGGCGGCCGCGACAGCGTCGGCAGCGCCGCCAGCGGCGCCTCGGGCGGCGGCCGCAGCAGCACCGGCGCCGACGCCTCGCTGTGCGCTTCCATGGCGTTAGCGGCGCCGGCGGCCGGCTGCGACCTGTCGCCAGGGTTGCTCACGCTGCCGGGTGCCGCCGCCGCCGCCAGCGGTATCCTGACGCCCAGCGGGATGGGCGGCGCCTCGCTCGCGCCGCCGCAGCTGGCCGGCTGTGTGACGGGTGCTGCTGAGGAAAACGCCGCGGGGTGGCGCGGCGCCACAGAGGCGCAGCTGCGCGAGATGGAGCGCGCCTGGGACGAGTACAAGGTCTGTTTCCTCTGGAGACTGCGCTGTATGTGCCACAGATGACTCTGCGTTCTGTCTTCACACGGATGTCGTGGCTCGATTGCATCATGTATCTAGGAGCCCAGCAGGCGCCTGTCAAGTCTTGGCGATGTTGAAAGGCGCGGATTGTTCCATTTTCTTGTCACTATTCACACGCTCTCGTTGCAGACCGGGTCGCCAGGCTGGCGGGCGCTGAGCCGCGCCGCTGTCGCGCAAAGGGCGCTACGCTGGTGTTATAGAAAGTAGAGAAGGAAGATGTACTGCTGCATTTGATTGTGATGCTTCTTGAATAGCTGTTGCATACAGCTACACTGCATGGATTGCAGGCCGGGTCGCCGGGGTGGCGGGCGCCGAGTCCCGCAGCCGTCGCCGCAAAGGGCGCCGCGCTGGCCGCCGCAGGCTTCACCACCGTCGGTACGCCACTGGCTGCGCCGCGGTTCGCCGCCGCCGCCACGCCCAGCAGGCGAGGAAACGTGACGCTGCCCTGGCACGTGACCCTCTTCTCTTGTTGGGCAGGATGGCGCACGGTTCCTTGTGCTGCTCACTCCTTGATCTGCTACACACGGCTGCGGGCATGCACAAGGGCGGTCAGCTTCCGCCGGTCAACAGCTTCAGGCTGGCGGATGACTATGTGTTGTACACCTGACAGACGCGGGACTGCCAGTCCCAGCCTTTGGCCTGCTTGGCGGACTTGGCTAGAGCGTGTCAGGTGGGCTGCCGAATGCCACAAGGGCCATAGACAATGCAAAACGGATGTTTTCTGCTGTCATTTCAGGATGCCTCTCTCCATGAGGCCCACAGTGGACGAGAACATCAGTGCCAGCACGCCGCTGGGCGCAAAGACCCCGCAGGCGGCCAAGGTGCCTTTGTTCCCAGCCACTGCGGTGTCGCCATGCCCCCGCTGCTGGTATCTTTGACTGCTGCGGCTGCGGAGCCTGGTGCCCACGCACCCTATTTTCGGAAAAACCTTCGTCGGCGCATCAAGATCGGCAGCATGCTGCATTTCAGTTTGCATTTGGGTGGTGCCCCTGGCTAAACGCCTGGCTAAACCCTCGAGCAAACTGCGAAGATTTATACTGTGCTCACCCCGCAGGCTTCCAAGCTGCAGCCGCCGTCGAGCGCCAGTCGCATCCCGCTGCCGACGCCCAAGAGCTGCCGCGCTGCCGGCGCCGCGCCGTACTTCAGCGCCATCCCGCGACCCAGCCCGGGTGCGGTCCCAATGGCGCAATCGCGACCTGGGACACCTAAGAGGCAGGTAGTGCGTCTTGGGGCAAGAGTGCACAGGTATAGGGGCAAGTGCACTGCGCCTGCATGCAATGCGCTGCAGCTGTTCCGTAGTGCAATGGAGCAGCACCCCCAGCGGTGACCCCCACAAGTAGTGCCTGTGACAAGCCGCCAGGCCGCGTGCATCTTATGTATAGCTGCTTGGGGCGTGCACAGGCAACATCAAGGGCCCCGGGCGCGCCGGCGGCATGCGCGGCGCGGGTGCGGCGACAGCGGGGGGCGCCGCCGGCGATCGCGCGAGGCGTGCCGAGGAGGCGTTCCAGGCGAGGCGCACCCTCGCCGCCGCGCGCGTTGCTCAGAAATGACACACTCACTCATGGGAAGCGGCTTAGCGTGTAGCGGGAATCGACTTGGCGTGAAATTTGCCGCGTCGTTCGTGGAGAATCAGCGGGATACGTGGGGGCTTCTGTCTCCGCAGACCCTGTATATGATATGTTACCTCAGATCAGGTGATGTTGTCAAAAGCAGTGAGTTGTGTCGTGGTACATCAGACATCTTCTCCTAGCGCATGCTGTCAGTTCAGTTTTGAAACTTGCGAGCGTTGTGCACTGTGGAAGGGCCGGGAATGTAGCGTCGTGTCCAGCGCCGCAAGCGCTGTGGTCGGGTTTCCACCATCAAGTGCTCACAAATCCGAAGTCGACAGTAAGCACACCGTTACCTGGAGCACATCAACACACAAGATGAAAATGGAGTACGTGGGAAAAAGATTCCGCTTGGAGTTGGTTCTTATGCTCTACCTGAATTACCAAAGTACTGAAACTTCTTGAAACTTATTGAGACTACTGGACGAGTGGTCTACCAACTGAGCTATCAAAGCTAGATCCCAATCGTGTAGATTGGGACCAAGCAGTCAAAGCGTGATCAGGGGCAGGGTTTTAGTAATATACCCCGCAAAATGCCGCAGCTGAATTATCTGACATTGTGTGTCCTCGCTGTCAGTGATGTCCTGCTGCCCCGCCGAGCACCGCTGCCCGTGACGCCATTACCGGCCATTGCTCACGGTCAGCGTTCCGCATATTACAATTGGTGCCGCCTCCTGGCCCCTGACGCATGTCAATCCCAGCCCCTTAAACTTCGAGATTTCATGCGCCAAAGAAGAACGCCGCCTCCAGCCGCCCGTCCTTAGGCAGGTCCGTCACGTGCACCGCGTTCCGCGCGCCGCCCTCGCCGAAACGCGCCCGGAGGCTGCCCGGCGCAGCGGCGCGCGCCATGTCCGGATCTCCAGGCCCTGTGAGCTCCCTGCCACAGCAGACACAGCACGTGGGGGTTCACACTATTTTTCATACATGTGAAGTGATAGTATGCCTAGTTTTGATTGTGCAGATTCAGTATGTTCCTTAAAGTCATACATTTACATAGGTGTACATTACATGGCTGTACATCACAAAACTCATCTGTACATCCTCTGCGCCAGAAGTACAGTATGTCAATATGCCATCGTCAGGCAGCATGCAGTGCAACATTGCAGCAGCCGCTGATCGTGTTGCAGCGCACCTCAGGGCGTCCACCAGGCTGACATCCTTCTGCGGAGGTCCGGCGTGCTTGTGCCATGTCAGCGCCAGCGCAATCGCCAGGCCTGCATAGCAGACAGCAGCAGTGTTGCCATTCTGGGCCACCTCATCTGGAGACCGAAGACAGGGAGTCCGTGGCGCACAGCCGGCTGGGTTTTGAAGTCACTACACTGCTCCTGCATACATCAAGCGCATGGTGGATGCGCGAGGATGCCTGGGGTTGTGCAGCGAGACAGCTGTCAAGCATTGCTTCCACTGCTGCTGTAGCGTGTGGCGCACAGACTGCATGACAGCGGCAACGCCCGTGAGAGAGCTGTGCTCCTGTTCGACATCAGTAGAAATCTGGGAGCAGCTCAGGAGTACCCACCCGAGGACAGCTCCTGCGCCATCTCACGGAAATTCTGCACGATGCCTCGGTAGACGTCGTGGAAGGCCTCGGCCTGGCCACTCTGCAGCCGCACGCCCTCGGCCGCCACGATGCGGAACCGACGCTGCAGCGCCTCCAGGATCGGGCCTGCGAGGCAACATGGCAACACTTTCGGCCCGATGTCAAAAAGTAAATGCGGAGCGGGGACGCCCAGCCGGGATGGCTCTGGATCCAACCCACACATCAGCTGCTATGACACTGCTATGACACTTCGACCATCAATAGAAGCTGACTTCCGAGTGTGAACGACAGCAACAATATGAAGAAGTGACAGCAGCAGTTCGAAGAAACGGATGTCAGGTCCGGCCCACCTGCCAAACCGGCGGCGACGGCATGCGGCTTGATGACAGCCAGCGTTATATCCACCCCCGGCGGCAGCGCGACTCGCCCTGCGCTCTGGCGGCCGCCTGCGAAGCACATGCACAGGCAATAGCTACAATTGCATGCTGGGTGTGCCTGCCTTCAATGCAAGCACAGCGCGGGCTGAACGAGAAGTTAACAGCAACACCGTGCCAATTGAATCTCAGAGTCATCTCGTCAGTAGGTGACACCTGTCAGGAGTCTTCAGCATGTGCTGGGCGATGCAATTCAAAGCAGCGAGACCTCCCAGGCTGCCATCAAGAGCCGCACCAAAGAAGAAGGCGGCCTCCTGCGCCGCAGCCTCCTCCGCATCCGAGCCGTGGCACGCGTTCCTGGTGTTGTCTGCGGCGCCCCAGGACAGCCGCCTCAACATGAGTCACTGCCAGTGCGGATGTGATCATGGCATCAAACGTGGTGCCTGGCGCCGCCTGTGAGCGTTCCGGCAAAGTGCTGTGGATACGCAGGTCGGCCAAGACGACTCCAGCATGTCACCGTTCACCTTCCCCATTTCACAAGCCTTGCACTGGCCTCAGTACTCGCAGGCTAGATCTGGGCATTTCATCTGTCAAGAGATTGCATTCACCAGTGCCGAAGCGGGCGCGCATCGAAGCCGGCGCCCGGTCCCGCGCCGCGGCCGTGTCGGTTGGCCCCAGCAGCCGCCGCCATGCCGCCACCGCATCGGCGCCCTCCAGCTCCATCGCCACGACCGGACCGCTGGTCATGAACTCTGGAGCATACAGGTGGCGGCCTGATTATCGCAGTCTGACACGGGAAGGGACGGTCGACAGCGAATGGGTGACGACGCCTGACGCCTAAGCACTGCGTCCTCACTTCCAGCTCCATCGCCACGGCCGGCCACGAACAATTCACTACTGTAGCGTTGCAAAGCTGTGCCTATCGTTGTGTTTGTTCGATGCATGGTGGGCGGCATGGCGCTGACAGCGGGCGTGCTGCCTCGGCGCCCCGCAGCCGCTCAAGCTGCAGATCCTGGGAGCTCAGCCGAAGAGTTTCCGGCGGCGACACGAAACTGGAGGCCTGCACGCTGGTGCCCCTGTGAAGCAGCAAAGCGCACCCAAGAGCTTCGGGAAGAAGGGCCGCTCTCGGTGCACAGCGTAGAACTCCGCCGCCTCTGCCGCCGTCAGCCGCGCCAGGCGCAGGTTGACGACCGCCAGCCTGGCGGCCTGCGCGGCAGCGAGCACCTCCCCCAGGTGCTGCACGGCGTCCGGTTTGACCATCGCAAACGTCCTACGCTGCCATGGAACTCTCAGCATCTCAATGGTGTCGCTGATCTGCTTGCCAGCACTTACTGCATCGCAGAACACATGACGAGCTGCTGCAGACCTCGCCCGGCCCCCCCTGGATCCTCGTGCTGTAGTCTGATCAGCACGCCAAAGCTCGCTGCATCCCTCGTACAAGGCGTCTCCACCACTGTGTTCAGAGGCACCTGGTGGCGGGCGCTGCTGCCAACGCGGCCCGCGTGGTGGCGTCCGCGGGCGCCAGTATCTGCAACCGCCGTGACATGACCAGCACGGAGGTGCCGGGCCGCAACGGCGCCGCACCGACGCCGTCGCAGCGCAGCCGCTTCATGAAGGTCTTCCGCTTCTTTGCGTCGATCTGTTGAGGCGCAGAATGGGTGACTCATGTGCAAGGACAAAAGTGAAATTTGACATTCCCCCATGGCAGCGATGCGACGCTTCGATGACCGATGTTCATATTCGAACCTCATCGATGGTGCTTTGTCCAATGTTTGCATTTCGCATCGAATTTTGACGGAGAATCTGGAAAAGGCACATTGCGGACACGCGCTCACCAGTTCGACCTCCTCGCGATGCGGCCAGTGCAGCATCGTGAGCGCCATCACCATGCCCGAGGCCTGGTCGTTCCACTCGGCGTGGTACGCAAAGCGGCGATCCTCCTCGGCCTCGTCCTGTTGATACAACAAGCATTACATCTGGCGACTGCTGACCACCATGCATTGCGGCAAGGCACCCCTGCCGCTGCCGCCATGGGCATTGCCAAACAGCCAGACATGGCGGCACAAGTCTGCCATCGTGAAGCAAAGTTTCTATTCACAGACTGGAAGGTATAATTGTGAGATCAGTCGCGGCAGGCCTGTTTGCCTCAGCAGCGACAGGTCTACGCACCTGTGCACCCATCGCACAATCGTTGCTTCAACAGCCGGGCATCATTTGATATCAAGTCCGAGACAGGCCTACGGAGCGAGAGGCTCCCAACTGTCGGAGTCAGCGAAATGCACGTCGCGATTACCTCCAAGATTGAGAGTGTGTGACAACTGGAATGCGACCAACCTATGGGCATAATCTCCTGCCTGTTCGAATAGTGTTTCGCGGTCCCAGAGCATTCGAGAACATCGCCTTTGATGTACAATTGCACGCTTTGGACCTCGAAAGCTTCCGACATTTGCTCGCGCCAAAATCAGGCGGAAGTCCAGCTGGCACTGTTAGGCTGCAGCACAGCAGAGATCCCAGCATCGACCCAAGTAGTTGCAGCTGCACAAACTGTCCGTGGAAACCGTCGCCAGCTCGCCACCAGCCCAGGCTGCCGTTACAATGCATCTCCCGGCAGCCGCCGCCTCACTGGCCGCCGCCTCAGCGGCCGCCCCCTCAGCGGCCGCCCTTGCGCCCGGTCTTGAACTTGGGGAAGGCGTCGTTCAGGGTGCGCTGCTCCAGGGGGTTGCTGGCGTCCGGCGGCAGCAGCGCCACGTGGTATTGCCGTGTGTCCTTGCTCGGGCTGCGCAGGAGGAGATGCAACCGAGTCGAGGAGTCTTGCAACATCACAGACCTACTCTAATGCGCAGGGTGATATTGCTGGCATCCGGTGGCAGCGGCCCACGGGGGGACCGCCGGGTGTTCATGCAAGGGCTGCACAGGGCAGTGCTGTGAGGGGAAGCTTTGAGCGAGCAGGCGCAGAACAACAACCAAGGCCGCCAGCTGATGCTGAGGACGTACAAAACGCAGGTGGAGCGCCTGGCCAATCAGTGATGAGACAATTTCCGGATTGTGGCAGACCATGCACACCTCCCGGTGCCACCGGCGAGCTTGATGGGGGTGCAGGTGGCGCCGAGCTCTCTAAACCGCGCCGCCACATCGCCCGAGCGCATGCCCAGCTGCGACCGCAGCGCGTCAAACTGCACGCAAGGCGGGAAGATGAGGCGTCAATGCCCTGGATATGGCCTGGTTGTGCTGCAGTTGCACGGTTGACTGAGCGCTCTATAGGTTGTAGCTCTTGCAATTTGCACCCGCATGCCTGCTTAATCTTGGCCAAGCAATGAGAGATTGGCAAGTAACACCGACGAATTCAGATTGAAACAGGGTGCACACCTGCGCCGGGCCCAGCTGGCAGTCCGGCAGCAGCGTGGTGAGGAACATGTGATAGGGAGATGATTATGTGAAGATATGAAAGGAAATATATATTGGTATTTGAAGATGTATGTGTGAAGATGTAGCAAGACAATGCCTTTGTGAAGATGTAGCAAAAGATGTGTAGGTATGTGAGGATACAAGAAGAAGATGTATATTGGTATCTGAAAAGATGCAGCAAGAACATGTATGTGAACATGTATTTGAAGATGCAGCAGAAGAAATCCTTGTGAAGACGTGCCTAAATGGTGCAGCACGAGGTTTATTTCAGAAGAAAATAATCTGCACACCTGCGCGGGCGCCAGCTGGCAGTCCTCCAGCAGCAGCGCGGTCACGAAGATGTAGTGCAACATGAGCGTCTTTTTTGACTCCGGGCGCGCGTACGCCTCGGCGCTGCCGCCATCCTCGCCGGCGCCGCGCTGGTAAAACAGCTCCACTATTGCCTCCACCACGTCCGCCCATAGGTGAAACAGGCGACTGAAAAGTCAAACACCTTGAAAACTACGGTAGAAAAGCCACATGAGGATAATTTTTGCCTGTAGGCGCGCGTACGCCTCAGCACTCGCCACAGCATCAGGCATTCAACGGTGGAGTGCAACACCTCCGCCGAGTCTTTAACAGTGATTCAATCCGAAACTAAGGTGATTCGACCCCCGGGCGCGCACCTGCAGACTTGCGCTGCTTGGAGAGAACATGCTGGAGAGTCCCTAACGTCACCATAGCCTGCAGCACGTATGATGATTGTTGCAGACTTTGACCCGGAGTGACATGGTGATTCGGTCCTAGGGGGGGCACCTGCAGCTGGCGCTGCTTGGCGATGCTGGAGACGCCGCCGCCGCCGCGCGGCTTGAGCACCGCACCGCCGCCGTCCATCGCCAGCAGCGCCGCCAGCCAGCCCAGCGCCTTGGCCTTCTTCTTGAACATCTGCGATGAAAACGGCGATATCGTCTACACTTGACCCATGCTCCTCGGCGGAGGAAACCGACGCTCTGTGTTCTGAATCTTACAGAGGTGCCGCCAGCCAGCCCGGCGCCTTGACAGTTCTCTTGATGTCTTGTGTTGCTTTGCAGCCCTTTTGGAGCCTGACCCATCCCTTGACCCGCCCTTGCCAGCGAGACGCTTGCCTCTCGGTCGGACCACGTCCAGTGCGCGTTTTCCGAAACAAAAATCACGTTTGATCACTGGATCACTAGTGGCCAACCACCGGAAATCCCGGGCAGGGGCATGTCCCCGCTCAGCAGGCGCAGTCGCGAGCGTGCATAGGGCAGCACCTCCTGTTTGCCGCAGCTCAGGGACATGCCCAGTGGTGTGGCTGCCCAGGACACGACATCCACCGGGCGGGGCACATTGTTGCCGATCGGTAGGCGCGGCCGCGAGCGCTTGCAGGGCGGCAGCTCCTGCGGTCTGCCCACTCTGACACTATAGCACCAAGAAGAAGATCTCGAGACCCCTTGGAAATGCAATTTAGATGCTCACCGGCCGGAGCGTTGTCGCCAGTCAGCAGCCTAGCCGCGGGCGCGCACACGCCAGCAGCTCCTGCAGTATGCCCAGATTGACATGACGGCCCAAGGCGAGGATTCCGAGACACCTTGAAGTTGTCACGTGAATGCTCACCGACCGGGGCACGTTGTCGCCGGTCAGCAGGTGCAGACGGGAGCGCGCGTAGGCCGGCAGCTCCTGCGCGCCGCCGGACTCCGCCTCGCCGGCGGCGCGCACCAGCGCTTCCGGCTGCAGCGCATGCCATGCCCCCGGCGGCACAATCTCCCGCAGCCTGCACGAGGTGTGTTGAATCTGTGTGTGTGTGTGTGTGTGTGTGTGTGTATATATATACATATATATACATATATATACATATATATTCGAGTATTGATGTATATTGTTGTACATATTGCTTGCTGGCGCCTTAAGCGGCGCGCACGAGGGCGTCCGGCTGCAGGGTGTGCCACGCCCCCGGCGGCACGACGTCCCGCAGCCTGCACATGCAGATGTGTCAGACTGTTACTGCCAGCTGACACCCAAAGCGGCGCGCACCAGCACGTCTGGCTTCAGCGCGTGCCATGCGCCCGGTGGCACATTTTCCCGCAGCCTGCAGGTCCCACTCTGGGAGCAGTACAGCCATCAGCAGCATGTCGAACGCCGCGCTGCCGCCGTTGCTCCACCATGCATGATACCACCCAGCGAAGGTGCGGCACCCGTGGCGGCATGTTGCACGCCGCCGTGGCCGCTGCATGAAGGCCGTGACGATACCCTTGTCAAAGAAAGGCTTCAGCATATGCTCAAAGTAGCAACTGTAGGCCTCCTCGCCGGTGGTGCCTTCCGGGTGGTGCGGCGGGATGTTGCGCGCCGCCGCGGCCGCCGCATGAAGGTGTTTTGGCTTCGTAAGTTTTGCTTGCAGCTGCACCTGTAGGCCTCCTCGCCGGCGTTGGCCTCCGGCTTGTGCGGCGAATTGTTGTGCGCCGCCGCGGCCGCCGCCAGCATCATGTGTGTCTGTCAATGGGACTTGAGTGAAGCTGCGCAGCAAGATTGGGCTCGACACTGCACCTGTAGGCCTCCTCGCCGGTGGTGGCCTCTGGGTGGTGCGGCGGGATGTTGCGCGCCGCCGCGGCCGCCGCCAGCACCTCCTCCTTGGTGGTGCCGCCCGCAACAGCGCGCGCGTGCGCCGCATCCAGCAGCGCCGTCACCTGCTCCGGGTTTTCTGCGAAGGGAAGAATGCGTTTCGAAGGGAAATGGTGATCGGACGGGTGGGTTTTGGAGCGTTGCCGCTTGCGACCGCGCGCGCATCCAGCGGCGCCGGTCTCTCCGGGTTCTCTGTGCGGCACAATGAAACGAAGTCGGAAAAACAAACACGTTGGCAAGATGCCACGACGATATCGCTGCTGCCCGTGACCGGACGGGCCTGCGCTACGCCCAACAGCGCCGTCACCTCCTCCGGGCTATTCTGTGAAGTCATGCAGTGAAGGTTTCAATTGAAAGTGTCTGAATGTTATCAATCCAGAGAGCGTTGCCGCCTGCAACTGCGCGCGCGTGCGCCACATCCAGCAGCGCCGCCACCTGCTCTGGGTTCTCTGTTGAACGATTCAGAAATGCGAGTGAATGTGCAAAGTGCAGCTCGACGACCCCTGCCACAGGGCTATTTACGCTGGTAGAAAAAGCGATTTTGACCAAATAACACTTTCGAATAAAAAATTGGTGGTGCGAACTCTCCCTACCACCGCTTGTGCGCCGCGTCCGCAGCTCCGTCACCTGCTCGGTGTCATTTTTCCGGCACCAAAGGCAGGATGCGGGGAACACAGCAAACCAGGTTGTCGTTCCTCTGTGCGGTTCACATGACAAGTCTTTCGTGCAGAGTAATGCGAGGTCCTCCACAGCGGCAGCTGTCACGGCCGTGTGAGCGCTCAGAGCTTGAGGCTGCACTGCTGCAGACTGATCGAGGCGCAGCAGGCAGGGCAGGAGAAGCAGGAAGCAGAGGGGCGCACGTATGGAGTCAGGGTCCACGGCCGCCAGCTCCTTGCTGGTCATCTGCCGCTTACGCCGCGTGCTGCCAAACTGCTCCACCAGCCTGTGGTGCGGCATGCTAGGTAGTTGGTTCAAGAGGCAGACAGATCAAACGCGCGCTTGCAAGCCCATCAGCATTGAAAAGACGCGCAAAAGCCCCCCAATCGCCAGGACTCTGCCAGCGCCGAGTTCAGACTGTGAGCTCACCGTTTGGTGGCGGCGCGCCGGGCGACCTTTGCGTCCTCCTCCAGCGCCGCCTCCGGCGCGCCAGCTTCTCTGTAAGGCGCCGCCGTCGGGCCGTACACGCGCCCCGGGATGCGCGGCTCCATGCGCACTATGTGCTGCGACTCCGCGCGGCGGTAGGTCATGCTGCCGGCGCTGCTGGCGCCGCTGCCGCCGCCGGCGTCCAGCTGCCCCACCGCATACCTGCGCATTGCACAGACTTTTGTGCAGGTCCTGGACCTGTGCTCATGGTGAGGAGTCTGCGTTTCTGCGTTTTCATGTGCAGGCGGAGGGCCACCGAGGACATCAATGGATAGGTGATCAAGCAGTGAGTTCCGCCGCGCGAAATACTGCACGTTGGCGTGCACAAACAGGAGCCGAGATGCGCACATGCAGGCCGGCGGCCCGGTCCGGTCGGCGCCGTTGGTGTGCCCCACAAAGTCGGCGCGCGGCGTGCGGGCCACCAGCACGTGCTCCCCGCGCCGCGCCTTGTGCCGGTAGACCTGCGGGCCAGCAGGCTCTCGTCGGCGCAGGACAAGCGCGGGTCGATATGTGACCATGGTGATCAACATCTCACTGCAGCCCGCGGCGGCGGCGGTGGGCGGCCACTGCTGCTGAGTGCGCCCGCAGCCAGACAAAAGAAAGATGGACGAGCAGAGGAGGACAGGAACAGCCGAACGCGGCCCCGACGGCAGGCGCATATGTCCCATGTCGCGGCTCACGACTGCCTGAGCAAAGCATGCATGCGCACTAGGCGGGCCGCACCTCCCACGTCACGACCTCGCCCTTCTTGACGGGGCAGCCGGTGGGGAAGTACAAAAGGAAAGGATCCGGGCCCTCAGAAGTTGGCGGCCGCATGGCCACCGCTTCTGGCAGTGCGCCGGCCGGCTCGCCGCCGCCAGGCATGCCTGCTCGCTTTGCAGAGACTGCAGAAGCAGAGCAGCAGAAGATGCCAGTTTCGTTGCGACAAACAGTTATGTGAACCAGCCTCGATCACGGCGGCTCGAATCGGAAAGTCTGCTGGCAATGTGCATGCACAAAGAAGTGCGGCGAACTGCGCAGGGGATGCGGTGCCTGACAGACCGTCTGTGGCCAGCCTTGGCAGTGCAATGCAAGGGTGCAACTGACCAGTTTGGCACTGCCGATTGTGCCGGAACATGCACCGCATTTTCGCGCCCTGCAGTGAACCGAGGGTTTTAGTATCGCGGGGCCGTGCTGTGCATGCTGCATGCGTGCATCACTTCAAGCATTTCGTCCCAGAACTCCATCGTCTTCTTCGAAAGCCCCTCACACATTGAACCGTCTGCTGGCAGATCGCACCCAACGCTGCTCTCCAGCTCGGCTTCAGCACTTTTGCCCGAGACACAAACGCATAGCGCAAGTTCAAAATGATGTCCACCAGAGCGCTGACATGACCAAAAAGCCTCACAACGAGGTAGGCGACGGTTTAGATGCAGCAGTAGCTCGGGTCGGCAGACAACGCAGCAGATCCCCCTGCTGCTCGTGGACCTGGAGTCCGGCCGGCCGCCCAGGCATACAAGTCCACATGTGCGGCGCCAAAGGCCACCTACGCGCTCGCTGGCTACTGGGCCGCGCAATGCCATCGGAGCCTGCAAGCAAGTGGTGCGCGTGGCAGAAGAGTTGTGACAACGGTGTTCATGAAAGACTGTTCATGCGATACGCGTTGCTGTCACATGACATCCCGCTGCTGTGCTGCAGCATGCTGCACAGCAAGTCCATGCAGTGGCCACGCAGGCATGCGCAGTTCCTGAACATTGTTTGCTGCCGATGCTCGCTGACATAGTGACTCAGCCAGCATCATTACACTGACTGCGCCGCAGCGGAGTTTTTTGTACCGCCGTTGCGCGGGTTGCTGGCGACGATCAGGTGAGCCGTGCCAGCGCCCTTGGACGGTGGCTCAGAGGAACCTCACGCCTGCAGTGTACAGGATACAGCACTGTTTCAGCAGATCTCAATCAGAATGGCAGAAGATGAGTGTGCGCGAATGCATGTGCGGGCAGATGTTCCAGCACAGGAGAATCATACTTGAAGCCGATTGAGACTCACCCGTCTTGTTGTCACAACTGTGTTTTCTTTCTACTAGGCGCTAGGTGTGTAGCGTTGGTGTTCCAAACGTTGGGTGGCGATTAAAATCACCGTTCTTTCATGGTGGCAGGACACTAGCACTCCGTGCCTTGTCCTGCCCACGTGGGACCCTTCCAAGGGAACCTCATCATGAGGCATCATTCATAGCCGACCTAATGCACCTAGCAAGGTGACTGCGTGACACTTGTGGGGCAAGCACTTGAAAACGGCTGCAAGTTCTGCAACCGTGTCGAAGGGAGACTTCGGATTGTTGCCGCCTGCGGCGAGTAGCAGGCTCTCTGCGGCCTGCACGGCAGAAATGCAGATAGATAGATACACAGTCATGCGCTAAGCTGCCCGAATGATGCCATTTCGGCCGGTTCACAGCTGCCAGTGACTCACCTCAGTGAGGGCTCAGGCAGGCAGATGCATGCACAAGTCCAGGCCAGCACAGCAGAGGCTCCAGGAGCATGCACATTCATGCTCATCAAGTCCACACGAGCAGAATCATTGGGCTGCTCACCACGACCAAGCGAGGTTGTGCGCTGCCTGGCAAGCCAAGTTCATATAGGCTCCAGAGACGAACCACAACGCCAACGGACCCGTCGATGTAGGCGCACAGAGGCACATCTCGCATTGCCACCACCATCAGGTCCTTCACGGTCTTGCCCTCAAACCCCAGATGGATCTCCAGCATGGGGTAGACTGCGGCCCGTTATCTCGTGCATCACTGCATTATGCACTTTCGGCAGTTTGCTGGACAAAAGCAAATGCAAAGCGACGCCAGGGTTATGTGCTTCCTAGGCAGACTGTGCATCAGCTACTTGGCAGGGCAGGCTGGCAGGGCAGGTGCATTGACGTTGTGCGTCGCCTGTATGCAAAAAGCTGCGCACCAACTTCCCTCATTTCTACTGAAAAATCGGTGCCGAACGCCGCCGCCGTCTGCTGCAGCGTGCCGCTTAGGAGGCAGCTCCTCGTAGGTATGAACACGAGCTTGCCCAGTCGGGCTGCGGCAAGCTGCACGCACAATAAGATCGTAACTTCATGGACTGACGATCAATAATGACATGCGCAACAGATCTCGTGACACAAGTGGCATGCCCTTACAGCCGGTGGTGGAAGGTTAATGTTTGCCAGCAGAATATACCCATTGTCTTCCAGAAAGTAGCTTGCAGAATGAAGCTCACGATGAAGTCTACAGCGTAGAACTGGCGTCGCACCTTCAGCCACTCACCCAAGCGGCTGTAATATTGTTGCCGGCAGCTTGGTGGCCGTTCTGTGGCCGAAGGAGCAAGCGGCATCGACCTGCAGCCCGGACCCTGAAGCCCAATATGCTGCAGGGTGTTTTCCTGCACTGTCTGGTGCTGCATGTCTGCAAGCTTGTGTGTTTAGCCCATTGTCCATGATCGTGAGCGTGCCGTCGTCGATGAGCTCAATGTTGACCTTCGTGGCGTTCCATCCGGCAACGCCACAGTTTCTGGCATCGTCCATGAGCTCCTGCCGCAGGAAAGATCATGTGACGCAACGACGCTGCCTGCAAGTTGGCGGCACACCCACAGCTGGCATGCATGCCGGCAGCGGGGCCACAGGAGCACACCATGACACTCTGCATCCAAGAACAGCCACCACACCTGCACCGCGCGCATCGTTGGGACGCGGCTGCTCATTGATGTAAACTAATCTGTGGAGATGGCCGCTTTTCGGACGGGGCCCAGCTGCAGCAGGCAAGCATGATGCATCGAGCTGGACCAGACAGCAACATGAGCACTCATGTTTGATTGAAAGGCTGGCGAAGCTGGCTGTATCGATCTTGTGCAGGCGATGATATGCAGGCTGTGTGGACTCTGGTGACGAAGCTGCACAGGTTCCACTTTACACTGGCAGATGGCTGCCTCGGATCCATTTGCGGCGCGAAGTTTGATGATTTGAGCACCTATGGCAGCTTCTCCGCTGCAAGGTCCGCCAGGAAGGCGTCCGTCCACCGGTCATGGTGGTCGTCTAGATCTAGATCTAGACCTAGACCTAGATCTGCTGCTGAATTTGCCATGGCGAGAAGGAGTGCCGGGCTTGCCCAAGATATCCTGTTTAGTTTATGTTTTCTGCTGATGAAATGTCGGGTGGCTTTGTCACATCAGAGTTGTCCTTCAGCGCTTGAAAAAGTGCTGCGTGCAAGGAAGTAGCTGGTGGAAGATTCGGCGGGGACCGGTCCAGCCTGTATAATCTTGGATTGGAGGAGCCGGCATATAGGTATATATTCACAGTCGTTCTCGCAACATACTTCATATTTTGGTTGTCTTCGTTGCACATATCAATGCATTGAAGTCCTCGGTAGTACTGCCAGACGAAAGCAAGCCCACATGTGACGTCCATCCCAGCCCCCTCTAATAACCCATTCTAAGTTCTAGCACTCACCGATGCGTGGCTTTTCCGGCGGTTCAGTGTCCAACATTCCTGTTGCTTGCAGAGTTGTAAAGCACATCGACACGAGTCAACCGAGGTTTGTTTCCTGCAATTTGCACGCATGAGTCCACATCAGCATGACCACATGCGCGGCGCACTCGGCGCATTCACCAACACGCTTTATTTGTTCAGGAGCCAGCCTTGCACCACCCGACATGTCTTCAAAAGCCTGTTACAGATACATCATCGACCTGCTGCCATGGCCTGAAGTCCATTCTCCTCCTGCCGACAGCAGCTCGGTCAACAGTGGCGCCTCGAGGCCGATGTGGACCGAGCGTATTCCTCTGCAAGCGCGCACCAACGAACGCGCTGCCGGCTGCTGTTATGCTGCGCCACCATGCTGTACACATCAGCTGCTGATCCTTCTTAAGATGCAGCTTGCCGCTGCTCACGTGTTGCTGCGCTTGTCCACGTATCGCAGAAAGCGCTCGAACGCTGGCAGCACCCTCTTGAGCGCCTCCTCCGCATCTTGCAGTGAGTCCTTGGCGTCGGCAATCGCCGCCTCCAGCAGCTCGCACTGCTCATCGAGGACTGCGGCCTTGAAGCGGCGCTGCATGCACACAATCTTCACTAGCTCATGTATAGCAGATGGCAGCCATGGTACTGCACTCATGCGGCACTGCCATTGATTAGTGGAAAACATTTCAGCATCTGCATACAAGTTTTGTCATCGAAGAGGCTGCGCTGCCAGGGATGAAGCGAGGCTGAGTGGATGAGCAATCCATGTTACCTCTTTGGGCCGCGCTCGCGGAGGGCCGCCTGCGCCGCCGGCGCCGCCCCTGCCGCGGCCACCTGCGCCGCCGCTGCCCGCGCCGCCGCTGCCTGCGCCGCCGCCGCCCGCGCCGCCGCCGCTCGCGCCGCCGCCGCTGCCCGCGCCGCCGCCGCTGCCCGCGCCGCCGCCGCTCGCAGCGGCAGTTGGTCCTCGGGCAGTCCTCCTGCAGAAGAGCACGACGGATGTCGCTTTCAGTATAGGATGTGAGCCCTCTGAAACGCGAAAAGCACCACGGGGAAGGTCAACCGCGACCGCTGCACATGTCGCACACATGCGCCTTGCCTGCAGAGCCGGCTGCCTTAGATTAGCGCCTCTTCATGCCGACGACACAAATGTGTCAAATGCACACGTCGCCTGCCAGCATCAGATCAGATGTGAAGCCCTGATCTGATCAGGGCAACAGGCCTGCGTGGCGACAGGCAGATGATCCACATGCCGTCTTTCAGAGTGAACATGTCTGACATGCGCTTGTTGGGGCCTGCTGCAGCTGGTGCCGCCAGACGCGGGTCCAGGTGCTCAGGCTGCTGCGTCGTCCGGCCGCTGTGGCGAAGTGCAGGACCTGCGACCAAGGCACAAGCAATGAAATGATTCGTGTGTGTCCATCACAGATAGCACCAGCATCCACCACAGAAAGAGTCGCATACAGTGTAAATCCCCAGCAGGCGCCTGCACATCTGGTTGCACTTGCCTTCAGCAAAATCGTGGATGGCATGAATCTGGGCGAATGATGAAACCTGTCTGTCTGCTGGCAGCAACTGCGACGGCTTGCGAAGCCCTCGTCTGCGACCATCGAGGTGTCTGCCTGGGGCAGTGAAAGCAGCTCTGCTCAAGGCTTCATGAATCAGAGCACCTGGCGCGGCGGCGCGGTGCTGGGCCAACGCCGCCGCGGGCAGCGAGATCACGAAACGTGACTCGGCGCGCGCCGCAGCCTGTGTCCGCCGCTGCTGTGCCTGCTGGCGCTGCTCCGCCACAGCCGCCGCCGGCGGCGCGCGCCTCGGCAGGCGCGGGGTTGTCCCAGGCCCACTCTGCCAGTGTTTTGTGCATCCAGTTGTACAGGCGTATCGTCTCGTTGTTGTGCTGCAGCACAGGCGGATCCACTCTCAGAAGCAAATCAAGGTGCCATGCAGCATCGGTCGATTAGGAGCGTTTCGCCGAGCAAAAGCCACACAGCGACTGCATGGAGCTGAGCCGTTTCTGCTCGCGGCCATCTTAGGCTGCATAACCCATATCGTGGCTGCAGTAAAATGCAACATACAGCTGCGCTGCAGTACTCAATCTTGCCACAGGGCATTTCTTGCTTTCACCAGCAAGCAAGGTCTCCAAGACGGTGTTGCCGCGTGATGTTGCCGCGTAAACAAGCCATGCCAATATAGTAAAAGGGTCTGGACAGCAGTGCGAATCCGCTCTCGCCACTGCAGGGGGTGGTTCCCTGCTCCTTTCTTTCCCTCTTGCTTGCATATTTCGTGATTCGTAGTCACACCTCCAGGTCGTCTTTGGAGGCCTTCATGCTGAACTTGTCGGGGTTGATCTTCAGCAGAACCAGGGTGCCGCGCAGGCCCATGGCCACCTTGGTGTTCTTCGCCTTCAGCGCACGGTACTCCTCCTGCAGTTCAGGCGCGCAGCCGGCGACAAGCTTCGGATGCTGGCAGTTGCGCGCTGTTGGTGCCCACCAGGACGTTTCGTCATGTAGCTTGTTCGGGTAGCTTGTTTGTCTACCAAATAAACTATGCTGCCAGGTCCAGGTGTCATCATACCGCGCGCATCGCCCATGGCCAGCGGAGATGCCTATCGTAGCTTGTTAACCATTGCAATCTCACCATGGAGAAGGACGGGTTGCCGCCGCACAGAAGCGACAGCAGCTTGTAACAGTCCTCTGCCGAATTGCTTTGCGACTGCGCATCTGCGCAACAGCACACGCGATGAACTTCAGCTCTCCACACATCGTGGACTTCGAGCGTCAAATGTTTCCAGCTTGATTCCAAGTTCTTAGCTTCATGATGTGTCTGAGGAACGTGAGTAGGTCATTCCAGTCAGGCGCGAGCCGCAGGCCATTGCAGCATTCTGCCAGCTGTCAATGCAGCGCTGATCATGCCACCTGCGTCACAGCGAGACATCTGCAACAAGCGACCTGCAAGAGGACTCACGCATGAGCTCGCAGTACGCCATCGTCAGATCTGCGCGCGGCTGCATGGGGGCGATGTCTATCGCCCTGTCGTGGAAAAATCGGAAGACGCCGTACTTGCCCAGAGCCGCCTCCCCCATCGCCTCGGCCTGCAGCACCGCAATCAACGCATGCTCACAAGCCTTGGCCCAGAGACTGGCGAGACTCGCCATGTCCTGATTGAATGACATTTAGGCAGCTCGCCAACCCTCCAGAGGCGCTGCTCAGTGCCCAGAAACTGAGAAACCCATAACCTCAGCTGGGAGACGGTCTCGTTCCAGGGTCACTTGAACAGTGGGCCGACGCTGCGATGTGCAAGTCCCCACTTTGCTCGTTCCGACTGGCCCATCTGCCTCTTCGCTTCCGCAAAGAGTCAGGCATACCATGTCAATGTCCAACGAGCGCACCCCAGAGCCGCCGCCCGGCAGGTGCATGATCTGCATCGCCGCCAGCTCGTTGCTGGTATCGTCCAGCAGACGGATGGGCTCGGATGGCTTGGCGCCCAGCCGCGCCTGTGCCGCCCACGGGTGCCGGTCGAAATCCACAACCGTCTCGTTGACGAAGATGGTCTGCGGCAGTGCGCGCGCAAGCCGGTCGATGGTCCAGCTGCAGACTGACTTGACGCTCTAGTCCACAGCAGCTGCGGGCTTATTCGACACAGCAGCTGCAGACAAGTGCTGATGGTTGAGACGCGATCGGAATGCAACAAGTGTGGCCTTTCAGCATTGCCCTCAGCAGCGGCCTCAAAGGGACGATGTAGTAGCCTGGCCTCAAATTCACATGGAACATTCTGGAAGACAGCAGTGACAGCGGTAAGTATTCTTATGCATGCCCCCGGCAGACATACCTGCTTGAAATCCTTGCCGTCATTGAGCTTGTAAAACGCATGCGGCAGCAGCGCCTGCGGCTGTGGCATGTACGTGCGTGCCAGGAAATCGCTCAGCAGCAATGGCGTGCCCGGCTGCTGCTGCTCGGCGCACTCCTTGTCCCTGCAGCCAAGGGCATGTCAAGGTCAAAGCTGGCAGGGGTCAGATGCAGGCAACAGCCATGGCCAAAGGGCCTGATGGCTGCAGACATGCACAGCACCCCCGAGAGTATGGAGCGACGCACAGGAGGCAAGATGCCTATGCTACCTTGCTCACGCTGGCTGCACGAAACAGAGTGCAGGACTAGGCACAAGCTCCCAGGAGCTCAATATGCCTCGAGGCCTCACCAAAAAGCTGGCTTCACCTGATGTCTAATGCGCCGCCGCGATCCGGGTTTGCGGCCGACAGGAGCCTGGCCGACTCCGCCGAAAGGGGCATGACAAATTTGACGCCTGCTTCCAGAACATACATACAACCTTGTCAACTCAATGTGTTGTTACTTGAGGTGTAACATGCATGACCTCACCAGAGCCTAATGGATCTGTTCGACAATGTCACCGGTCTGTGGCATGCTGTCGAAGACCGCAGCCAAGTCCGCCACGGTGTCGTAAGGAGAGTGGGGATTTTCGCCTTGCGCCGCCAGCATCAGCCGACCCGCACCCTGCAAACGTTGACGCAGAAATGCATCTGTCTTCTATCACACTGTCGGTCTCGATCTGGTGTATCTAATGTGTCTGTTTGCGTAGCTCAACCTTTGGTTCAGCAGCCCAGACTGAACAAGCCCCACGCATGTCGGAGCTCGTGATCGAAAACGGCGGCAGGAGCAGAAATGCAATTCCATTGCTGCCTTGCTTGATTGGAACATCACTCACGAAGGTGCTTTTGCATTCTGTCGATAAGTTTCCCTGCTCCATGAGGCGCCGCGCAACCAGCAGGTCGTGTGCGGTGGTGCCGGTGAAGCCTTGCGGCACGTGCAGCATGCATGGCCATATGGCGTAGACTGCGCGGCAGTCACAAAGAGCATGCCATTGATAAGCGTCATGCACGATCAGAGCTGGACATGCAGACTGCAGAAAACTCACCAATACACATTACATCGTCATGGCACAGTTGCACACCATACGCCCTCATCTTGGAGGACAAGTCGACGCCGAAAGCTGCCACCGTCTGACCGATCTTGCCGCCGGGACCGGCATGCTTGGAAAATCCGTACGTCAGGTTGGTGAGTTTTGCTGCGCCAATCTGCGAATCGATGAATGTGAGTCGTACATGCTTGGGCTTCGAGCCATAGACGCCATCACTGCACCAGCTGGGTGGCAGGACAATGTTCGGAGCAGCATGCACCAGCAGAAAATAATGCGCTGCCAGGTGTCAGGTCTCATGCGCTGTCAGGAGTCAGAAGGAGTTGTGTGTGCTTGCGGAACAGTAATAATTCAAGATGAATTGAAGACGAACTGAATCACCTTAAAGCCCTCCCCAAACCTGCTGTATGATTTCTGGCAGGTTAGTGATGTCTTGGATGCCGAGCCGCCGTGGCCAAAACAACAGGCCGCGTCCATCTGCAGAGGAGGATGTCAGAAACCTCACGAATAAGGATATCAGCCATGTACACGCCATGACATCAGACTTAGAGCCATGCAGAACAACCCTATGTCATCACAGTATGGCCCAGACGCACCAGTGGGGCCTGCCAGCGAGGCTGCAACTTGAGAGAAGGGCGTCTGTTGCATCCAGGGCATGTGCACATCAAGCGTGATGGTCACCTCTGCATACGATAGGCCCCTGCCATTATCCAGAATCGTCAGCAGGTTGTCGTCCTCCAGTGCAATGTGGATCTCGCTGGCATTGAAGCCGCTGGTGCCCGGGTTGCGCGCATTGTCCACAAATTCCTGCCAGATCAAATAGCAACATGTCAGCTGCACAGCAGAGCACCAGCAATCGGTGAAAATCTTCAACCAATGGCCGAGATGTGGCGGCCAGGCAGCACATCTTCAGCAATCGCTGCACTGTCTATTCAGTGTGCCACGACAACAGGAATGGCTGGATGTGAGGAGCCTCTGAGAGGACAGTACAGCACTATGAGAAGCTTGTCTAGATGTTCGCAAAAGCTGCCAAAGATGCTCACCCAAGGCTCCATTTCTGGCAGCAGAGATCATGCGATGCACCAGGCACCTCGCGGATAGCGGCTGGCTCCTGATAGAGTGCTGCGAGCACAGCACGCTATGTGCAACATTTGAGTTCGGAGAGAAGAGCACCCACCTGGATGGCGCGCATGGGGGTCAAGCGGGTCTTGAATGTCTCAAAGTAGTCCACACTGATGGTGGCGCGCCGCACCGCACCCATCTGCAGATGCATGGGTACAGATGAATTCAACTGCAGCTAGTAATGAACTGACATAACTCGGAAATCAATCTATCTGCTGCACCGCATGCTACCGCGCCTGCATTTGCTACGCTGCACACATATGCAGTGATGCACAATGCGCCGGTGCGCATGCCCCAAAAACGCAGCAGCTGTCTTGGACTCGTGTGCAGTGTCACAAACACCTGAGGCAGCGGGTCGTGCGCCACGTTCTGCAGGAAATTGTCCGTCTCGTCTTCGGCGTTGGTCATGGTTTCGCTGGCTGCAGCCAGCGTGGCCCTCACAGGGACCACGACGACAGTGTATCTGCCATCGGCTTGCAGATTGCCAATATCTTAGTTTTTTAGCAGTACGAAATTGGCGAGAAATGTGTTTGCAATAATGCGTGCGTTCCTGTTCGAGCAGTCTTGGAGATGCAGGTTTTGGCGGGAAAGCCGGCGGTATCAAGATTGCACGAGCTGGCGAGAGATGTGATTTACCTGCTCGTCATGTTGAAGGGGAGACCATATATAAGATGAAGGAATTAGTAGTGTACCTTCAATCTTCATTGCAACACCATTTGCAGATGCTAGGTACCACAGGTATCTCCGTTGCACGGTTTGCAGTCCTCGGCAAGACTGGCAGATGAAAGCAGAAGCCCCGCATACAGCATTCCCCCAGGTCCCCCAAACGCATTCTAGGTACGAACATAGGCGGCGGAAACCGCACCGCACGCCCTTCCACGCTAGCCTACCCAAAGAATGCTGGCAACTCAAAACGGCTTCATTGTGTCTCAGCCATTGCCGCATACATGTTGCTTGGCGCTCTACAGTGCCGCAGCACTGACGAGTCTGTCCGCAGCCCTGCAGCACAGCTGCCCTCTGGACTCGGCTTCTGACAGACGCGGCACCTCACAGGAGGCTCAGTTGTTCGCAGTCTCTGCCCGCGTCACTGCCTGCCTGCCAGCCTGCCGATAGCTCGACACACGCTGCGCAGCCCATCTCGGCCTGACAGCGGCGGACCGCGGCAGGCAGCAGGCACGGAATGCCGCATCGGTCGCGAGAGTCGCTATCACCGGCCGCCCTTTGCCGGCTCCGCCATGACCCGGGAGAGGTCGAACATGCGCTCCAGGGCCTCCATGTTGTCCAGCATCACCGACACCGCCTGTACAGGAAAAGGTGCACACGTGTCAGCACTCGGTGGACATTCCTCTGCTGCCAGCAGCAGCAAGCCCGAGGTGCCAGAGGTGCAGGCGATGGTAGTGATCAGACTTACGGGCAAACCATGCGGCGTCCTGCGACAGCAGCATCAGGAAGCCACGCAACGACTCACAACACGGTCCCAGGTCCCAGCACCCAAGCAGGCGTCAACCCCGGGCAGCCTCCTCGGTTTCCTTAAAAGTTCACTGATCTTCAATATGTAGTCTGCAGCGCACCGCGGAGTCGGAGCCGTCGCAGCGGAGGGAGGCCATGCAGCCGTGCAGCAGCTTGTTGACGATGGACTTGGTGCAGTCCTCCACCGCCTTCTTCTCCTTCTTGCTCATGCTGGCCGGCAGCTTAGACAGCGTCCGCTCCAGCTCGCTGCTGCGAATGGCCTCTGCCTTGGCGCGCAGCGCCTGCGGCATTGTTTGATGAGAGCAGGAATGAGCCTGGGCAAGTTGAGGGCCATGCTAGCAGGACTGTGTGACAGACGAGCCTGGCCGTCTTTGGATATCGTTGGCAGGACATCGAGGAACAGCGCTGCATGTCAACACACTGGTACTCAAATGCCCTGCCGGCGGAAGTCCCAGAATGAGCCGCAGCAATCTCAGCAGCAACCTGGCCTGAAGTGCAGCTGCGGCACACCTTGATGGTGGGCACGGTGGCGAGGGAGTCGCGCCAGGACTCGAAGTCGCGCTGCTCCTCCGTCAGCAGGACCTCCGCCTCCCGCGCTGCCCGCTGCCTGCTCGCCGTGTTGGCTGCCACCACCTGCGACAGGTTCACAGCCACAGTTGAGCACTCTCCACTTGCTCACGGCGAGGCCTATGAGGTCAGGCAAGGCAGGTGTGCCAGATTAAGTGTGAAGGGGAAACCTGAGAGAGTGAGAAACAGAGTGTCCAGCAGCGACAGGACCCAGACACAGGCGGCGGCAACCGCAATCTGACGCCGGCGTCTGTCACCAGTCAGAAGCGCAGGTGCAGGATGCGCTCCATCAAGCACGCACCTCTTTGAGGTCGTCGACGTTGTAGACGTGTGCCTCGCCCTCCAGCTGGTTCACGTCGCTGCCGATGTTGCGCGGCACGGAGATGTCGAAGAAGCGCCGCATGCCGCCGACCGCCGCGCTGGCTGCGGGAAGCCCCTCCAGTGACTCCCTGCTGATCAGGATCTCCTCGCTGCTGGAAGCTGCACGCACACAATGGAACGCTGTCAGAAGCTTGTCCCTGCTGCGGCTGCGTAATGCATGATTGCAAGTGTGATCGCAATCAGAGGGTTTGACGGCTTGGCTGTGTAGCATGAATCAACAGAGGCGTCAAAAACAAACAGATTTGGGGATCGTGATAGGATCGCGCATACCTGCAAAGATGGTGTCGCACTCAGCGATGGAGTCGCCCAGCCGGTCCATCAGCCGGATGTCGACATCCACCTGTAGATGGAGAGGCCACCATCAGTGTTGAAACAACATAAGCATTCAAAGACTGTGTCATAGCGAATCCAGACAGGCACCGAGCAGGGGAAACGCAACAAAAATCACACTGACAGTGATTTTTGTGCCCAGGGCCGCACCTCCGGGAACTCGGCGGCGAGGTCCTCAGCGCGCGACAGGCTGCGGTTGAGCATGACCAGACTTTTGCAGCCCTTGGCTGCCATGTGCTTGAGTAGCAGCCGCGACATCTTGCCCGCGCCGATCACGCACACCTGCAAGGGCGGGAGATGTGTGCATGAACACATGCCAAAAACATTGCAGAACTTCGTGGGAGGTTATCGCAGGCACCGCAGGCGCCGCTGGACAATAGCACAGAGGTGGAGGGACAGAGGCCAGGACTGTCTCAGTGAACTGACACGCAGCACCGCTTTGGACACTTCATGTTGTGGGTAGTGAGAACCATTGCCACTTTGGCAACAATGCAATGTGCGCCCACCTTTGCATCGGACCAGTCGTGGCTCGGCAGCTTAAGCTGCGCAAGCTCTGCAGCCGCGGAGGACACAGACACGGCGCCAGAGGCGATGGACGTCTCCGCGCGCACGCGCTTGCCCGCGGTGACTGCCTGCCGGAATAGCGCCGTCAGCTGCCGCCCGAAGCCGGGCGCCTCCAGGCCCACGTTGTACACCTGTTTCACCTGCAGGTGGGCAGGATGGCACATATGTCAGGAATTGATGGGCCTTGCGAACCTCGGAACACAGGCTGCAGTGGTTGTGGCACACCTTTCGAGGTGGCCATCAACATCTGCTGGCCATCAACGTCTGCAGCAAGGCCAAGCAGTGTCTTTGTGTATGCGATCGATGTTGGTTGATGCAGACCAATGTTACATGGGAATGTCATGGGAGTGTGGATCAGCACCTGCGCCAGGATCTGGCCCTCGCCCATGACAAGCGAGTCGAGGCCGCCGGCAACGCGCATGATGTGCTCCGTCGCCTCCCGGTCGTGGTACAGAAACATGTACTGCCGCAGCTCCTCAAGCGGCACCCCGCTCGCCTGGCTCATCCACTCCTCCACCTGCAGGGGCGGGTTGGAATGTGCGTCAAGCAGCCGCACAGTGACCGTGTTGACACCGGCTTCAAACTTGCAGCGGCGATATAGCTCTTCTGAGAACGGCGTGAAGCCACTTGGCAGCGGCCTGCGGGCGCGGCGCAGGCCGAAAGCTGCTCGGCGCCTGCCCCAACATGCCGTGACACCATGGCACCGCCAGAGTGCGGCGCACCTCGCGTGTGCCGCGGCGCTGGCTGAGCGCCACCACGTACAGCTCCATACGGTTGCAGGTGGACAGCACGCCGGCCTCCTCGATGTGCGGGAAGGAGGTCAGCTCCGCGATTGCGCGCGGCCACTCCGCCTCCGGCACCGCCAGCTTCTCCCGGATCTCCACCGGCGTGTTGTGCACCGTCAGGCCGATGGCAATGATGGTGCTCTTCTTCTCCATTGCATAGCCTGCGCGGTGGGGCAGGAAGGGCAGTCTCCTCAAGGCGATGGCAGGCAGCTGCCAGACAGGCGGATACACGCTGGCGGCTTTGTCTCTGTAGTCCTAGTACATGATGACATCAGAGGAGTAGAGCACGAGACAGCAGCTGCAACAGTCTGTGCAGACCCGCCTGCAACTATGCGATTTGCGAGAGTAGACGTCACCCAACGCGTAAGAGTGCAACCATGACCAAGCAGCAAGGGGGACTCCACTGATGCGTCTGGTGGTGCACCATGGATGCATCCGATGCCACAGAGGCCCGAACAGGCTGCGGGTGGCTGCTGCGGTCGGTGCCAGCCACGTGATGATACTCAACGACCGTGCTACTAATGTCTTCGCCACCGTGCGGCTTGAGCGCTGATCTTTCTCCAGTACTTCCAGATGTTGGATATGAATGAGATGGAGGGGCACTCACGATTGCCACCGTCGATTGCCGCCGAGCGAAGCTGCTCCAGTGCGGCTTTGGAAGCCTGTGCATGGCTCGCCGGCACCTTAGCGAGGGCTGCATCCGCTGCTACCAACCGAGCCTGGCGTTGCTGTCGGGAAGCTGCGGCTGGTCGCCGCAGCTGCTGGTGGCCGGTGCTGCCAAACTGGTGGCGCATGCCTTTACAGGTCTGCCCGTGCATGGCGCCGAGGCTGCCCATGGTGCCTGGCTGCTTGCTTGCAATGCACGAGACCAGCCCTACTGCCGTCTAATATCGCCACTTTCGGTGCAGGCGCTGAGGGCGGGTGTTTCAAGTTGCAGCCGCGCGTTCGTCGCTGTGCTCATCCAGCGAGGATCTGGCTCATCCGGATTCTCATCCTAAGCTTAGAAATTCGATTCTTCCGCTTGCAGGGGCCACATAAACTTTTGGGGTAATATTTCGCGGGAAATTGCCCGTTTCGGAGATTGCTGCTGAGGCAGGCCTCGGCGTATCACTGTTGCAGACGAATGATAGTCTTACTTGCCGGTGAGATGGTGTCCTGATAGCGCATTGCAGGTCACTCCCCTCGTTGTATTCCAGTACACTGTGCAGCGTGCAGCCTGCATGCATGCGCCGAGACACACAGAGGACTTCTGATCGCCGTCGATGCAATCCGACAGCAATTAGCCTTATATAGAACATGATGGAAGTGGACGAGCCTGTCGGAGGCACCACAGCCGCAGCGTTCCTGGGCATTGCGCCAGCTGCGCCTGTGACCAAGCCTGCAGGTTTGCCCCTGATGTTCTCATGCCCTCATATCTTCACCATTGCTGCCAAGAAATCTGGCCTGCAAGTAAGTGAGCGGACATGTGATGTGTGGCTGAGCTTTGCAAATCATCAAAAATGCCGCGCAAGCCGCCAGCCTGCGCGAGGAGTTCCTGAACGCCTCCCTGTACTGCACCTCAACATTTCTGGGAAATCGACCTGTAAATCAACCAAGAAACGTGCGCGATTCGCAGGGCCGCGCGTCTGCGCCGAATGCGGCCAGGCGGCAAAGTACACCTGCCCGGCGTGTCAGACACAGACCTGCAGCCTGCCATGCTCGAAGGGTGGGCCACTTCCAACATTTCCAAGAATCAAAGCGTGCAACTGGCCATGCACCTGTTTCGGCAGTGTATTTCCCCGAAACACCTGACTTGAGTACCGCTGCCTGCTCTTTGCCGACACAGGCCATAAGGAGCGGACGGGGTGCACCGGCAAGCGTGACCGCGCTGCCTACGTGCCGCTGGACGCCTACACGGTGAGATTGTACAGACCTGCGTAAACAGACGCTACGAGACAGGGGGAGCTGTCCCTGCTTTGACTTGTCAAAGAAAGCATCATCTCCAGACAGGAGCGCCACCTGGCGAGCGACTACGGGCTGCTGGAGGGGGGCGCACGCGGCGGAGGCGGCGGGGCGGCATTTCAGACGTCTTGATGGCATTCTAGAAATTTTGACACTCAGCTTGAATGACGGATGCAGGAGCGCACCCTGGCGAGCGACTACGGGCTGCTGGAGGAGGCGATGCGTGCGGCGGAGGCGGCGGGGCGGCACCGCCCTGCGCGCCCCAAGCCCTTCCCCGAGCTGCCGCAGTACATCAAGGCCCTCGTCGGCCAGGCCCGATCGTGCGCGCTTTGCCTTTTGGATTGCAGCCCTGCTTGTGCGCGTTTTGCTTCGTTTCGCAGGCCAGGGCGTGTGCATTTTGCGGACAAAACTGCACCAAAAGTCCACAGCGAGGTTCCCTCTGCATGCACGGCGGCCAGCCTTTGAGATGGTGCTTCATTGACAGCGAAGGAACGCATGCGTGTGCTACTGTAGAACGCGACCACCTCGATGGCAAGGGTCCCGGCTTCTGTTGCCTGTTTGTGAATTGAAGAGTACGCCACGACAGGTCAAAAGGAGTGCGTACTTGCGCTCGCTCAATGTCCATTCAGGCGTGGCGTGGCGCTGGAGATACAGCAGCCGGGTATGCAGCGGCGCATGCGCAACAGCAGCCGCTGGGAGGGCGGCGCGTCTCGCTGCATCGCCTGGCGCCTGGAGTGGCACTTTCCCGGCGCCGACCTTACCGCGGAGGACCGCAAGTGCGAAATAAGCCTCCAGGGTCACGAGCGGACGTTTCCATGGCAATATCAGCCGGCGAACTAGAGTTTGTACCGCAGGGTCCTGGACGGCCGCGGCATGCGGGAGCTGCTGGATGCGCATGTGACATTATCAGTTTCCCTGATTGATCTTGGTTTGTCTGTCCTGTCACATACCCAGCCACTTCATCAGCATTCAGCAAAAAGACGCTGCGCTGCTGCAGGGTGCCCGACGGACGCAGCACGAGGGAGCTGCTGGAGGCGCACCTGCAGCCGGCGCTCGGCGGTGGCCTCAAAGCGGGGCACCGGCTGCGGGCATATGCGCAGGCGGGCCCGGAGCAGCTCGTGGTGCTCATGCGCCGCCCGCACACGCCGGTGCGCCCTGCTTCTGGAAATCGCCTAGCCTGTGCGCTGCATGCTGCATGCAGTCGGAACTGTTTCATACTTTCAGGCCAAGCGTTCACCAGCGGGAGCATGGCGCTGTCGGCACAGTTTGAGCGTGCAGCAGTGCGGTACGCAAGCTGCTGCCATGGCCATGTGTGCCGCCAGCAGCGTGCCTGCCCTTCGCAGCTCCCTGTGCCGTTGTTGAAAACCCTCTTCTAGAAGAGCAATTCTTAAACCCAATCAGCTTCAGTGAGCAGATCATATTCTTATGTAGCAGGCGAACAAGCCGGAGTACTGGCGCGTCAACCTGGAGCAGCCGCTGCGCAGCCAGCTGGCGGGGCGCACTGTCATCGAGTTCCCCACCTTCACAGTGCTCACGCCCGAGGAGTTTGCCGCGGGCGGCTACCCACTGGCGGCGGCGCCGGTGCCGCCGCCGCGCCCGCCGCCGGGCCCCCCGCCCGGGCCGCGCGCGCCGCAGCAGGGCGGCGCAATGGCGGCGCCGAGCGGCGCCGCTCCTGCAGAGGTGGCGCCGGCGGCGACAGCGCCTGGCGGCGCGGTGTCGGCAGCAGCAGCATCGCCGGCAGCTGGCACTGCGGCCAATGCCAGCGAAGCGGCTGCGGGTCCTGACGGCGCAGCAGAAATGGAGTGCGGTGACAGAAAAGGCGCGGGGCCGACGGCGGTGCAGCTGCAGCATTCACCAGCGGCGGAGGCTGGCGCTTTGCAGCCGCCTATGATGCCAGAGGGTGCGTCCTCGGCGCTCTGCAGTGCTGTCGGGGTGCACGCAGCTGCAGCTGCAGGCAGCGGTGTGACACCGCCTGGTGCGGCAGGTGGTTGAGGCTTGCATCTAGGCATCCGTGGGTCTGATTTCCATTTGATGCAGCTCATTCCGCTGGAGCGGCAGCGGTCCCGAGTGGACAGTTGAACGCCATTCTGTCGAGGTTTCAATTCTGCATGGATGGCTGTTGCACCGTCTGAGTGGCCGTGCTTTGACAGTGCGATTTGAGCGCCGGCATCCACATGGGCAGTTCAGGGAAGTCGTCCAGTTTGTGGTTTCTATACGAATTAGATATCAGCGTTCAGAAGTTGCCTATCGTGTGAGGTCGAGACGAGCAGATACGCAGGCCGAATACAAAGTTTACACGGGTTCATCACTTCAACATCATTCGTGCTCGGGCCAACACAATTACTCGCACTGCATCCTCTGCAGCAGTGCACCTAGACATTTCTCTTCGCAACTTCGTCAATATTGACAGTCAAGCAGATCTCATCGCATGGAAGGTCAATAGGATACAGTCGTGAAATGAGGCTGTAGGACGACTGCCGACATCGCCGCAACCGGTATAGGCGTGCGAGACCAGCATCGGCGGCCGGTGGTTGCGCAGCTGCTAACTGATGAGGTCGCTGTCCCTCCTCACACTGGTGCCCTCCACACTGTGCCACCCGCCGCGCTGCTAGCCCGGCGACAATGCCCCGCTGCAGAACTCGTAGGCGCTGAAGATGACGGCGTTGACCAGAAATGCGCGCGCCAGCGTCGCCCCCAGGCCGCGCACAAACACGTTTGCGCCCTCCTCCTGGTAGCTGCGCGCCGCGCAGTCCGCCCAGCCGGCGTAGCGAGACTCGCCGGCGCTGGTGGCCTGCGGCAGACCATTACGGGGTTGTTGAGGAGAGGCGGTGACAGATACAACGCTTTGTGGCATGCACAGAGCCTGCACCAGGCGGAACGTATCAGAGATTGCAGCATGGCCGGCGCATCTCCGAGGTGGTGGGCAACCGTCAGCGCAGACTTCTGCGGGCAATAGGAGATGATAGGAGATGATTGGAAATGATAGGAATTGTGGTATGTTCAACTGATAACGCAGCACCTGCAGCCGGGACTTCACGACGTCGGTGGGGTACACCGACAGCCAGGAGCAGGCCCCCGCCAGGCCGCCTGCACACCAATATTTTGTCAGAGCACGCCAGCAACGTGTGCTCGCCATGGTTTGCAGACCCTCACACGACATTTCAGCAGTTGCTTTGGTGGATTCACAGCAATAGCCAACACCCTACTGCAGCACTCGCTGCACTCGAAGCTGGCCAAGTGTGGCTGCCCAGCTGAGTTGAAGCTGGCGGCGACACTGAAGGTGCCGCACCGCGCAGTTCACATACAATACTGGAAACACTGGATCTGCTGCAACCAGACCCCGAGCATGCATGCCCACCTGCGGCAAAGCTGGCGGCAGCAGTGGAGGTGGCGCAGGCGCACGACCCCGGGTCAGGTTTCTAGGATTGATAGATGCCCACCTGCAGCAAAGCTGGCAGCGGCACTGGAGGTGCCGCGGGGGCGCGACACGCCGTAATGTATCTATCATCAATGCAATGCTGCAGGCAGCATGGCGGCACCTGCGGCAAAGCTGCCGGCGGTGCTGGAGGTGCCGCAGGCGTGTGGGTCAGTTTCCAAGGTCTATAGATGCCCACCTGCGGCGAAGCTGGCGGCGGCGCTGTAGGTGCCGCGGGAACGCGACCCCGGGTCCAGTGCCTCGCGGCCGGCCTCGTACACGCAGAAGTAGACGCCGTGCGACGGGGTGTCGCGCACCAGAGTGACGCCAAAGCCCCGATACAGGCCTGCACCAGATTTCATCATTATACGTTTGTGACTTGGAAGTAGACGTCATGCGACGGCGTGTTGCGCACCAGGGTGACTCCGAAACCGCGGTACAGGCCTGCATCAATTTTTCAATGTCATCATTCGCGATCATTGCGTGCGATACAGATGCAGACGCCGTGCGAGGGCGTGACACGCGCCAGCGTGATATCAGAACCGCGGTACAGGCCTGCAAGAGGTTTTCGTCATCGGTTGTTTGTGGCGCATTAGTAGATGCCGCGCGACAGCGTGTCGCGCACCAGCGTGATGCCGAAGCCTCGATACAGGCCTGCACTTCGTGCTCAGAGTTTCACAATGAAGGTGCATGATGCTGATCCTGCAGGGGAGGCCTCGGGCATCGTCTGCATGTGCTAGCACCTGGCTGATGAAGACATGTCGTCATAGGAAACAGTCGAGGGCGCGCCGCAGCAGGCGCTTGCTGGTCAGTCTCACAGCATTTAAATACACTGGGCCTCGCCACTAATCTTCGTGCTATTCTTTCGATAGTTGAGTACTTCATTGCTTTCTGCTCACCCCTGAGGCCCTCGGCCGCCAGCAGTCGCCGCAGCAGCTGCAGCGGCCCTACATAGCCGGCGTCGCGCGGCGACAGCGCCTGCAGCTGCTGCCGGATCTTCAGCAGCTCCACGGGCGAGACGACCGCCGTCTGAACCACGCCCGCCGCCAAGCCTATGTGTATAGGTGGTTGTGGAAGTCATAGAACATTCATACACAGCATGCATACAGAGCACTCATACAGCACTTACATTAGTGCTTGAAAGCAGACAGTGACTTGCAATCAGACCGGGGCGGCCAAGGAGGCGCCCCTGGGTGCGGAGTCACATGTTCTGAGTTAGAAATTCAAATTGAGAACGAGCATCAGCCGTCATAGATTAGAGGCCTGCCTGCAGTGCTGCACCTGACAGGAAGACCTGTGGGTATGTCAGTGGAGGCGCGCCCGCTGCCGCATTGCCGCCGTCCGCCCGCAGCAGCCGCGACGCGATGCCAAACGCCTGGAAGACGATGGCGTTCTGCGCTGCGCACCCAGCAGGCGCCTCATCAGGCCTGGCTTTCCAGGGAACGCGCACACACATGCTTGCATGCTCCCGCATGAAGCTAGCAATGATCGCCACCTCCCACACGCAGGCGACCCCGCCACCGGCTTAGGTCAGTTCATCCTGTCGTCCAGACCTGGAAGCTGATGGTGGCGAGCGGGTAGGTAACGCCCCGGAACAGCGACCGCACGCCCTCAGTCGCAACCGTGGCGCGCAGCGCCGCCGCCGCCGATGGCCAGGCGCAGCCGGGCTGCTGCATGCGGATGCGCACTGTATCGAGCGGCTGCCCCGCCAGCACGCCGCTGCCACCCGCGGCGCCGCCTGTATGGGCCAGATATGACAAGTCACAGGTCTCACGACCTCACAGCATTTGCACAGGCGATGACCTGATGCACTGTGGCCGCCGGGCGCGAGCTTCGCGCCTGCGACAAAGTCGGCGATGGCGGGGTGCAGGCCCTGCTCTTTCGGCGGCGGCTCCGGCGCGTCCGTCATGTCGCCGGACAAACGGGGCGTGTGGGCTACATGGAATTGATCAGCGCTGCTGCGGCACCTGACGCACCATGTGTACCAGGAGCGGCTGCAATATTCCCCCTAGGGGGATCAAGGCGTCAAGAGCTGATACAGAGTTTGAGAATCGGGGCCCAATCGCATGTAACAACCAATGCCCTCAGGTGACTCAGCCAAAATCTCGTGGTGATCTAGGGCAAGTTCGAGCAAATGAATCGAAATCACATCAACATCATGGCATCGCCGTATCTTCTGCACGTGGCAGCGTTGCGCCCAGAAGCACTCCACTTAAGCGTATGCAAAGCGCTGGGACCATCAAGGCATGCCCCTGCGAAAGTGGTTAGTCACATGCGTCATGTGGTCGCAGGATTGCTGCAAATGCGCCACTGCGCGCACGCTAGTTGAAATTCCAATCTGCGCCCGTCGGCGTAGGTCGGCGTGCCTTTGTGCGGTCCATGGCGACTAGAACATGTTTGCGTGCTGACAGGGAGCGGTGAAGGCTCCTCAAAGCGCTGCACTGACTTGGTGCCTTTCGCATCAGCTGCGCCTCCCTCTTTCAGCGCCAGTGGTGGGGCACCGACTGCGAAGGGGCCGGCTGGAGCTCTGTGAGGTGCGGCACACATCAGCTGCCGCTTTGTCCAGCGCGCTCAGGGGAACAGCACGCATGTAGGCCCCACGTGCAAGTCAAGCTGAACGGCCTGTTTGCTCGCTCGTGGGCTGCGGTGAAATACGCTGATATCCGCAGCGCCTTATGCTGGCGTACTAGCAGCCGCGTCCGCCTGTCGGTGGGCTGGTGGGTCTCGCCCCTCTGGTGGGTGGGACGATCGTCCTGCAGTCTGGCTGCAGGTCCGGACACAAGGGCTGTGCGCGGCCCATCATGTAAAGTTCGGGCGCCAATCATCATTCTTCTCGTTTGCATTGTGCCGTGCGCAATTCGAGGCCGCAGGCAGCAGGCCAGGTGCAAATCTGGCGTCCTTGGCCAGGCTCTCTTGTGCAGCAAATGCACAACTGGTGCACCGATTGCCATCAGCTGGCACCCCTTGAGAAAACGCCACATGATGTCTCAATCATGTCCAGCTTGGGCCGGCGAGGGCTGACTTTTCGGCAGCTGGCCGCAAGAGCGCGCCCAGCAGAGCGCCGTCCAAGCGGTGGTTGCAATGCTTCAGCCGGCCCTGGCGTACCGGCTGTGCTTTTCAACCTCGACACACCGCGAGCTGTCCTGCTGCAGGGGGTGGTGCGAGCAGTGGGCAGGAGCAGCGCCCTAGCAGCGGCGGTCCGAGTGGGCGATTGCGGCTGGCGGCACGCCGGCGGCAGGGTTTTGACAGCTGCGCGTCGCCATGTTCTGGCGTGTCAGCGGCTTCTCACAGCCCAGCCCCGTGGAGGCGGCGCTCGATAGGGCCAACTGCAGCCTGGAGGACCTACTGGCAGAGGATGACCTCGTGCAGGTGTGCCGACCCCGCGCTTTCCAAATTGCCCCGCCCGCGAGCACCTTGCACCACGACCTGCAGGCTTCATTTCTGCGTGGCAGCGTCCAGTTTCTTACACTTTCCGTCATCCAACATCTGTTTCTGTGTGCGGCTTTTCTCTCCTGGTCTGAATGCCTGCCAGCTGTGCTCCCTTCTCAGCAAAGGGCGCATGCCGACCTGCTTGCGCCGCCCGTGCTGCCGCAGGAGGTCAAGTCGCTCAACTCGAGGGTGCTGAACTTTCTCACGCGCCCCGAGTCGGTGACGGGGCTCGTGCGCCACCTGGTGGCGCCTGCGACACCCGACGCGGACCAGCAGCAGCAGCTGCGGCAGCCCTTTACGGCATGCGAGGTGGGACCTCCATGTCATCGTTCTCCATGTCATCGTTCCGACAAAGTTCGCCAGCTCGCGCTGTCAGAATATGTGTCTCAGGGTTCTGCTCTCTTTTGCTGCTAGAGGCCTCGCCACCACGCGCGCATGCCGGCTGCGCACCCCACGAGCTGCCGGCATTTGTCTCCTTTGGTGGCGCTTCGTTGTTGTGGCGCTTCATCTGCGCGTGACGCATTCATACGTCTGCACAGGTCCTGTGCTGCGAGGTGGAGGGCGTCCTAAACCAACTGCTGGGCAATGAGTCGACGATGGACCTCCTCTTCTCGCTACTGCAGCAGGTGCTCGACATTGCATTCTGCTGCTGCGTTGATTCGTTGCGGGTGTGCTCGTCCCCAAGTGCCAACACGGACGCAAGCAGATGCATCGTTAGGCAGCTGGATTGCGGAGCCATCGAACCACACGGACAGTCATCTGAGAAGAGCACAGCATTGAAATCCTGCGCATGTTTGCAGGACGAACTGCTGGACTGCATGCCGGGCCACTTGCACACGACTACAATCAATCACCAATGAAACATGCAATTGCAGTCCGAAATGATGTCAAAAACGACGCCATGTCCTGGTCGCTTGCGCAGGGTGCGCCGCTGGGCGACATGACGGTGGGCTACGTTGCGTGCACGACAGGGACACCCAGTGTGCTTTGCCCTTCGCAAAACACGCTAATTGTCATTTGCCATCCTGCCTGTGCAGGGCGCGCCGCTGGACTGCGTGACGGCGGGCTACTTCGCGCGCGTGGTGGGCATGCTTCTCTTCCGGCGCACGGGGGAGGTGATGGCCTTTCTGCAGGCGCGACGCCACCTGCTGGGCCGCCTGGTGGCGCATCTGGACACCGCCAGCATCTTCGAGATCCTGATCCGCCTGACGGGCGCCGAGGAGCAGACGGGGCTCTACCTGCCGCCCTCCCAGGTGCGGGCTATGGCGGCAGGCCACGAACTGAAATGCATGACACTGACTAGGCAGCCGGGCCGGATTTTATCTGAAACTTCTGCTGCGTGGAAGCGTTTTCGTGTGTTCTCAGTAGAGAGGCACAATTCTGGAGATGCAACCCGCAAGCATGAGCCGTCCCTACCTTCAACAATCACCTCTTCTCTGGCCGACTCACGCTGAACGAGCTGTACATGTTACCGTAGGTGCAGTGCTCACGGGCACGGACCTCAGAGGGCAGCTGTTGGCGGTGCTGGACCCTGGGCACCCAGCAGCATCGATAACTTTCCGTACTGGTTCGTTCTTGAACACAATGTACCTTGTGAAATGCAGGTGCAGTGGCTGACGGGGACGGGCCTCATGGGGCAGCTGCTAGCAGTGCTGGAGCCCGGGCACCCGCCGGACGCGGCGCGCCACGCGGCGGAGGTTCTCGCGGCGGTGGCGCGCAGCGCATTATCACCCCTGGCTCGCGCGATGGCAGAGCCCGCCTTTCTGAGGACGCTGCTGCAGCGGGCTTTCGAGGAGGGCGGCGCCTCCTCAGTGCAGGTGCGGGTCGGGCATGGTTGCATGTGAGAAGTGCAGGAAAGACATCCAGGCGCCGCTGCTGACTGGTCTTGCTTGCGGGTGGGATTGGGTTTGCAGGTGTGGCCGGACATGCACATGGGCATTGGGGCTCTGCAACATCCCGGAGCAAATCTCCCGTGCCTGTCCTGATGTCCAAAACCGCTACAGTTAGACGTCCTCGTCCTTTCCTTTGGCGGGGAAACGGATCATTTCCTTGAGGAATTCAATGGTTTGACCTGCGCAGGCGCTGGACATGTGCATCGCGCTGCGGAGTTCGCGGCTGTGGGACCAGCAGCCGCCCCACGAATGAACAACACAATTGTTGGATAACTGTGTTGTCACTGGCTCTCAGGCGCTGGACGCGTGCATCGCGCTGCTGGAGTCGCGACCATTGGACATTTCATTCCCCAGCTGATTCTCCTGATGAATTCCGGACCCGCTTCCTTGAAAACCAACCAACCTGTGTCATGCCAATGACAGGCGCTGGACGTGTGCATCGCGCTGCTGGAGCCGCGGCCGTCGGACCAGCAGCCGCCCAGCCCCACCACCAGCGCCGGCGGCGGCGGCCACGCCGGCGGCGCCTCGCCCACCACCGCCAGCGGCGAGCTGCGGCGCATGAGCCTAGACACGGCGCGGGGGCTGCAGACGGCGGCGGTCGCCGGCATCGCCGCGCGCGCGCAGCGGCTGCTGGCGATGCTGGACGACTCCGCCGCGCCACCAGAACAGGTGCATGGATTTTCTGCCTGGGGTTTGTCCTGAGCATCGACTTTTGAGCGAGCTGGCCGCCATCGCCGCGAGCACGCAGCGGCTGCGTGCGATGCTCAACGACTCGGCTGCCCCCCCGCCGGAACAGGTGCGTGATGTGCAAGGATGTGTCCTGGCCGTCATATTTGGGACAGGACGGCCCGCAGTGTCTCGTGTGCATAGCGGCTGCAAGCGATATGTTGGACGACCCCGCCGCTATGCCAGAGCAGGTGCGCGGCTTGAAGCCAGCATATGATGGACACACCCAGGCCTACATCATGTGCAACATCAAGCATCATCTGTTGAGGCGCCAGTGATGGGCACTGCTGCGCGCATTGTTATGCAAAGATCGCATGTGCTTGCAGTCCTCTGTGAGCGTCCCATCACTGCTCGTGAACATCGTACAGAATTGGGCTGTTCAGTAACCGAGAGACTGGGTACGCGCTGCTGAGCCCGCCGCTGGGTAGCCGGCAGCTCAAGGCGGTGGAGACGCGTGTGCCTTCTCAAGTTTTCTCCGCTGTAACGCACCAAATTACCATAAAACAGGAGACAGCGCACGGGCTGCTGAGCCCGCTGCTGGGCAGCGGGCGGCTCAAGGCAGTGCAGATGACCGTGCTCTGTTGGTTTTCATCCGGTGGCTGGTGTCCATCCGTGATAACGCTCAAATTATGAACGTAGAACACGAGACAGCGTACGCGCTGCTGAGCTCGCCGCTGGGCAGCGGCCGGCTCCTGCGGTGGAGATGCACATGCTCTCTCTAGTTTTCGATCTGCAATGCTGCAAAGTACACATCAAACAGGAGACGGCGTACGGGCTGCTGAGCCCGCCGCTGGGCAGCGGGCGGCTCAAGGCGGTGGAGATGGTGGCGGCTCTGGCGCGTCTCGGGGCGCCGCCGGCGGAGGAGGCGCTCATATCTGCGGAGCTGCTGCCGCGCTGCATGGCGCTCTTCCTGCAGTACCCCTTCAACAACCTGCTGCACCACCAGGTGTGGCCTCGAATCAACTGCGTCAATCTCCCGTTCCAGCTTCTGATGCTGTCACGGCATCAAGAGCATTGTGAAAGCCTCGTCCTATTACTCGCTGTCAGGCCATCGATGTGCAGTAGGTGGGGTGCATGGGGGAAATAGAACATTAAAGACCCCAGAGCGCGGCAGCCTTGCTGACCAAGGCCCCAGCAACTCGCAGGGCTGTAGGCAGTCGCTGAGTGCAGGCCATGCATCAAAACCCGCGGCATGTAACATGCGGCCCCGCTCTGCACGCAGGTGACGTCCATGCTGATGGGCGCGCTGGAGTGCGGCAGCTCCCGCATCTCCAGCCACGCCTTTGGCGCCGCGGACCTGCTGGGCTGGCTCACAGGCGCGCCGGCGGAGGTGCGGCCGACGCCGCGGCACAGCGACACCCGCACCGACCGACCCAGCCTGCGCGCAGGTGGGCAATTGGTTGCAACTCTCGTATCAGATCAGCTGTCCGAAGACGAACTTCTTGCAGCACGGGGACGCCCGCGCCGCCGATCTGCCTAGCCAGCCGGTCGTCTTCTGTCGCACATCTCGGAGAAGCATGTCCAGTGGGATGGCATGCTTGCTGTGAGCAGGCGATGTGCCGCCAAATGACACGCCAGGTTCAGTGGCGCCGTTCTTTCTACCCCAGCGGCACAGGACCATGTTCAGTGGTGCGGCCAGCAAATCGCTGCTGCGCACGCAATGCTGGCAAGTCAGATTCATCAGCAGAATACCTGCCATTATCAGTCAACCGCTGTCTGGGGCCGAAGCTGCCTCGCTCGTCAATCACAGGCTACATGGGACACGTGACTTACATCGCCAACAAGCTGGTGGACGCTTCAGAGCGCTCGCTGTTCATCTCCCAGCAGCTGGATGCCAGTCCCGCCTGGGCTGACTTCGCCGCCGGCGCCCTGCAGGTTTGAGCCCTGCAACATTGCTCTTGTGTTTCTTCACAGATGCAGAGAAGGAAGGGCGTGTCCGTGATTTTGAAGCGCAGCCGCATCCCCCGTGTGATTCGCAGCTGTCTAGCACTTGATCGTAGGCAAAAGCGTTACTGGGGTGCCAACTCTGAGACAAGCTCTGCCGCGCAGACGCGCAACGCAATGGAGAATGTGAACAAGTGGGCGTGCGGGCGGCCGCCGGCGTCGGAGATGGCGCAGCAGGCTGCCGAGGCGGCGCAGGATGATGCCGGCCTCATGGACCTTGACCCTGGTGCGCCGTGTACCTGGCATTCACCTACAATCTCTTGATATATTTGAACAGGAGGACATCCTATCCTCCTGTCCAAATACGAGGAACACACATGGACCTGGAGCTGCCCACGGTTCTGTTCTGTGAACCTTACAGTGGCCCGGATCTTGCTGGGAACACCGCGTGGGAAGTCTCAGAGCAACGCCATGATCGACGCAGGCAGTCTCGTGGTCCAGCGACTCTTGATAGGCAATTCTTTTGAACGCAGAGCAAGGAACGCCCGGCACGCAGAGGAAGAACGTCGTGATCATTATGAGAACCCGTAATCACTCGTCTGCTGCAGGGCCAGGCGGCGGGCTGGACCTGCTCAGCAACAGCGGCGGCGGCACAACCGGCGACGGCGCCGCTCGGCGCTACTTCGACGCCACTGGCGAGGAGGAGGTGTGCCCGGAAGCCACACGGACCTGACTTATCTCACAGCGCCTGACTAGTGCAGCCTTTCATGCCCTGTGAAGCGTGCATCAGGCCGACACAGCACGCATATCATGACCCGCAGTGTTGCATAGAGTATGGACCGCGTTTCGAGCTCCCAGCGCCTCAGCCGCACCCGACGCCTGGCCTTCCTGGGACGCGTCGAATCTGCTCCGCCACAATGCATCAGAACAATCCAAAGCTGCTCCTCATGCTGTAATCTGACAGGATTCCCAATCCGATAGGATTCCCAATCCGACAGAATTCCCTGCCTCCACAGGACGACACGGTGTTCCGGGACGCATCGGATGCGCTGGATGCGCTGCGCCTCAACCCGCATGTCATCCCGCGCGGCGCCCGCGGCGCCGACGCCACCTCAGGTGCCGCGCGTGCCACACACTGACAGGATCGCCCCTCGTGGTGCAACTCATTGGACACGCGTCATGTCTACCATTTCCAGGATGTTGCGTGATCACTGGTTCAATATTCTTTTCATGTACTTGCTCTGCTAGCACTGTCTTTGCCTGCAAGGAGCGCCACCTCACTCGATAATCCGACATTGTGCTCCGCAGGCGGCGCCGCAGGCAGCAGCGACAGCAGCGACGACGGCAGCGATGGCTCCTCCTCCGGCGACGGCGGCGACGGCGGCGCCGGCAGCCCGCCGCCGCCACCGCGCGGCGCCAGGAACGCCAGCGACGCGCTCTCGCGCGGACTCGGTGTGCAATGGTGTTGGTAACCTTGAACACTTTAGTGTGCTCACCGTACTACTTCTCAGATACCACGAGATGTGGACAGCGTGCTGCTTCGACCCAGATTTATGCACCAAAACCCTCCCAGAATCCCAATGTGGTGATCCGTACGCGCAGACGCGGAGGGCGACGCGGGGGTGCTGGTCGTCACCAGTGATGACGAGGAACTGCTGCTGGAGGAAGACGCGGTGGTGGTGGGCCTGCCCAATACGGCCCCCTCAGGCGCTGACGCAGCGGCGGAAAGGGTAGCGCCGCCGCTGCCCGCCGTGCCGCTGGGGCCGCCCCCGACCGAGGAGGTGTGCGAACACAACCCGCCTTTCCCTGCAAAGCCGACGGCCCCTTCCGGCCGGCGCATCTGCTCGCCACCCCGCAAGGCGCCAAAACCCTGGCAGCTGCAGCTGTTCCTCGCCTGTGGGCCTGCAGATGTGGCCAGGTGGTGCCTGCTGCCGTGCGGACAGCATGCAACCATTTCTTGCGCAGGCGGTGGTGCTGCCTGTCCGCTCGCCTGACGGCCTGGATCACACAAAGAGCCAAGCCATGTAATTTCACATCAACCCGATATGCACCCTCCGACTGGTTTGCTCCTGAACGCCGAAGGCGGTGATGCCGCCAATCGACTCGCGGGACGGGCTGGACCCCACTAAGCCAGTGGACGCCGCGACGCCGCCGCTGGCACCGCCGCCAAGCGCCGGCAGCGCATTATCGCCCTCGGGCTCGTCGCCGCCGGTGTCGATACCCCCCGGCGGCGCCACGCACGCGGGCAGCAGCCAGGCGGAGGCCGCGCCAGAGGAGGCTGGCAGCGGCGAGGGAGGCGACGGCGAGGATGGCGAGCAGGATGCAGGGCGTGACTTGGCGGGCCCGCGCAGCGGTGTCGGCAGCTCCGGCGGCGTGCGGGGCGGCGGCATGGCGTCCGCGGCGGCGTGGCTGCGCGGCAGCGGCAGGGTCGCCAAGGCAGCCCTGCAACGGTGCGCGGCGGTGCTGCCTTTCGGCAGGAGCATAGGGGCGCATGGCCTGGAAACTGCTCATGTTCGTTCGAATGCGTGAACACATCTCCCTGCAAGGCGCGTCCATCGCTCCGTCAAAAGCGCAAGGCTGCGGCAGAAGTTTCAAGCCGTGTTCTGAGCATCTTGACTCCCATGCACAGGTCACAAGAAGCAGGCAGCGACGAAGGCAACTCGGCGGCGGCGCCTCACCGCGCGCCCAAAAGCGCCTTTGCCTCCTGGCGTCCCACGTGGCAGGTGTGTGCGCCCTTCTCCAAGTGAGTCCTGGGTATGCCTGAGACTTCCAGACGTTCTTCCACAGCTGCAGCAGAGGATTGAGCTGCGATCTCGATGCACCAGCTGAACGCTGACGACTGAGGCAACGTTGCCCTGGAAATGTGCCGTTGTCTCTGGTTGCCCGCATGCCAATTGGCGAAAGGCTCGCCGAACTGCTCCCAAGCGATGAAAAACTGCCTACTGTATGAGTCCTGACATTCCAAACTTTTCATCATTCCTAAACCCTATCATTCCCAAACCCTAATCCTCCCTGATTATCTGATTCCCTGCAGGCAGTAGAGGACCAGGCGGCGGCGGCGGCGGCGAGCGCCGCGCAGGAGTATGTGGCCGCGGCGCGCTCCGCCAGCAGCGCCAGCGCCAAAAACGCCGGCAGCCCGCCGGCCGGCAAGCCGCCGGCCGGCACGCCGCCGGCTGCCGAGACACCGGCCGCGGAGGCGCCGGCCGCAAGGCCGGCGGCCGCGGCAGCGGGCGCGGACGCTGGTGTGCAGCCGCCCGCTGGCTGCGGCACTCCGGACGGCGCCGCGGCAGGCGGCCTGCCGGTGGTCGGCAGGTCAGCGGACGGGCGGCCCAAGTTTGCTTGGGACGGCCTCCAGCAGGACGTAAGTGGCCCGGTGTATAATCCCGCATCACAAATGC
>JAABUW010000829.1_pt1 | contig 56873 bp, 65 predicted proteins | sample 5560081 | NCBI WGS metagenome assembly JAABUW01 (sample SAMN10711882, study PRJNA513363) | rock metagenome | isolation source: Antarctica rocks | place: Antarctica: Victoria Land, Knobhead sud | reverse complement strand
TTTGCTACTATAAATATATACCACCCCTGTGTTTAAAACCTCCTTCAAAAAACATGTATAAAACACGCTTTGAGCTAGCCTAAAGAAGGTAGTCAAAAAACATGTTTTAAACACGTTCGCACCCTAGGCACAGGTGAGGGGCAAACCAAAAAGAGAGCCGCGTACCCCGCACCCCGCCATCCGTCAACAGTAGTGAGTGAGGAGTGAGGGGTTCAACTGGTACCTCGTACTCCGTACAAGATGGGGAGTCAATAATGTACCTTAGCTTACCTTACTACATAGCAACAAAGGCTGTTCTTTCACTCCCATTTCAACTGCTCTCTTCTGGATTGCATCCATGATCTATCTTGAAGAACCATTTCAAACCTCTGCTGTCACTGTTATTGTGCCGAATCAAACTGCTCAACTGCTCGGGCTGACCCAATATTGAACAGTGGGGCACTCAAAGATGATGAAAGCATTGAGATTCCACGGACAGAATGATATCCGGCTGGAAGATGTCGAAGTCCCTCAATGTGGCAAGGATCAAGTCAAGGTGCGACCTGACATGTCGTGCTTTCGAGTAGTCCGCCAATCTAATCTTGATCTAGGTCAAACCGGCCTACGTTGGCATTTGTGGCACCGGTTCGTGACAGTCTGGGAGGTGTGTCGAGGAAACGGCTGATGAATCCTGTAGACCTCCACGAGTATCTTGGCGGGGCCAATATAATGCCGACCACACCTCATCCCATTACACACGAGAAGGTGCCCCTGACTATGGGCCACGAGTTCAGCGGAATTGTAGAAGAGGTCGGAGAAGGAGTCCATGATATGAAAGTGGGAGAACGAGTCGTCGTGCAACCCATCATCTATGACGGCACGTGCGGTGCGTGCAAAGCTGGGTTCATCAACTGCTGTGACAAGAACGGCTTTGTTGGCCTGAGCGGTAAGATCCAAGAAGCACCCGAGGAGCGTACGCCAACAAGTGAGCTTAGGTTGGGGCGGTGGGCTCTCTGAGCACGTGGTCATTCCTCGCAAATCTGTGATTGCCATTCCAGATGCCGTATCAATGGAAGTTGGAGGTACGTAGTATTCCGAGGTGTGCCATGTAGATGGTAATTGATACTTGGCGCCAGCCCTGGTGGAGCCTTTGGCGGTAGCTTGGCACGCTGTGAACATGAGCCCCTATAAGAAGGGCGACTCGGTCCTGATTCTAGGAGGTGGACCTATCGGACTTGCGGTAATTCAATCCCTCAAGGCAAAAGGTGCTGAGAAAATCATTGTGTCCGAAGTCGCACCTCGGCGGAAAGAGTTCGCGAAGCAGTTCGGGGCGCATTATGTCTTGGATCCCACGAAGGATGATATCGTTGCCAAAGTACGCGAGATTTGTGATGGACAGGGTGCGAACTTGGCATTCGACGCCGCCGGAGTACAGGCCGGGCTTGATCAGGCTCTTTCGGCAATCCGCGCCAGAGGGACGCTTGTCAATATTGCTGTCTGGGAGAAGCCAGCATCAATCCATCCGAATACCCTCGTGTTCAGGGAGAGAAATTACATGGGAGTTGCGACGTATGTCGAGGGTGATTTCCAAGCTGTCATCGATGCCATTGCGTCTGGTAAGCTGCGAAGGACTCAATGCGTGGACGAAACGCTAATATAATTATTACAGGGCAACTGAAGCCAGGCCCAATGATAACCAGGAAGATCAAGATGGACGAGATCGAGGAGAAAGGTTTCAAAACTCTGGTACATGATAAAGACAATCATGTGAAGATACTCGTGGAGGTCAGCCCGTAGAGTTTACAACAGATGATTGTTCAAATACTGTAACATCGTGTAGCTGTAATAGGTAGCTTACTGGTCCGAAGTGTGAAGTCTTTATTTAACAGTGTTTTTGACATCTTGGGCCGTGATTTATACTGAGGGCTGTGTGAAGACAGATTGGAGTGAAACTTTGAAGCGTCATGGCGTCGTTAATATACCCAAAGAGACCGCTGATGTGGATCCTTGAAGCTGCTCACGCTACTGCACTGGTTTCTGAGCTCTTCGACTAGTCAAAACAGGAAGGCAGATGACGGAAATATAACAAACCAGAGGACGTGAACTCTCCTTCCACTTTCCAGCGTCCCAGGCGATCCTTTTTACGACGTTTCTGCCAGGAAGACCAAGCTTTCGTAAGCCTCCCAGACTTGCGTATCAGCCTCTTTTCCTGACAAGTTGTATGTTCTCTTTCATCTCCGAGATGTTACTTTGGCTTTACCCGTTTGTTGCTTGTCTAAGAAACTCCGCAAGACTTCTTCTAGACCTTCGTTTCTTCTGGCAAGCAGCATCACATCGTCTGTCGAAATGGTATTACGCCCAGCGTGCCTGCAACAATAATTGTCAAAGACCGCTCACGTTCTTCGCTCGCTCTGAATCATACTTTGAGAAGCTCTCTAAATCTTGGCTAACGTTTTCTACCCAGGGAATCGCATTAGTATTACGAAGTCTAGGGAGGCCATGAATGAATATTGTCACCTATCTGAGCCCAGACCATCTCCGTCAAGGCGCCAATAAATTGTGGTGTAGCATTTACACCTAACTTGAGGGTTTCTTCATCAACTATCTTGCCAATGGAGAACCAAAGAGCTGATTTGAGACGCTGGACACGGTTAGGTGATTTCAGTGCTAGACAACGCTTCGCTCTCGCGTACCTCACGTAGCGCCTCTTCCTCATTCTCGGCCATTTTTGTTGATAGGATATGCTTATTTTCAAAGTCTTGGAGAACAAGTCCTCATGGTATGGGGAGAAGGTTGCAGTGAACCATTGATAAGCATTAAGGTCACGAACGAAACAATGTGTAAACGCACGGACCATGTAATTCTGGCTGACAGTTGAATGCGGGAGGCGGAAAGGCGGAACTCTTCCGCAGATATGCGTCGCTGACAGGTGGAGAACTGTGGAACATAAATTACTTCATGGCATCAATCAAACAGTAAATGTGGTTGTGAGCACAAGACTTATGCTTGAGGCATGCCTGAATGTCAGTGTCACTCAGGTTACTGACTCTCTGAGCAGCACTGACAGCCTGGTGCAGCTACTTCGACAACCTTCCTGGGCTCTCTCACGACCGAGAATATCCAGAGCTGGCTTCTTAACTTCCAACATAACGCGCAAACGTCCTTATCAAGACTTCAAGCGAAAGACTACATCCGTCTTATTGCCATAGTCGGTGGTTACTGCCTTCTACGACCGTACCTCATCAAGCTCGGCGGCAAGCACCAAGCCAAAGACCACAACAAAGCCCACGATGCCGATGAGATGGGTTCCCCAGCGGCGATGTCGCCCAATGCCCTGCGAGGACAAAGTGATATGCCCGAAGACAGCGATAGTGAAGAACATGCGGCACCAGATGCGGGACTGAACTGGGGGAAAGATGCTCGGAGGAATCAGAGACGGACCCTGAAGCAGATACTGGAAGCAGAAGAAAGAAAAGGAGTGGTGGAAGAAGCAAATTCAGACAAGGAAATTGAAGAGTTTCTGCAGAAGGTTATAGAATAGATTGGTCAAGCGCGGCCCAGGTGTAGGGATTCTGCTGTCCTTGTGCATCGCCGGAGTATGGTATGATCTGGCATATTGGGTCTTGTATCGGTATATTCGCATTAGCAGTACTTCGTCTGTCCGTTATGGAAACACTGTTCGTAGTGACTACCTACCAATCAAGTCGCGCGTATACAGCGTGGGACCCCTTGCATCCTTTTCATGCAGGACATCGGTGCCGCTGCCGATCAGGGCTGAATATGGTACACACCATTCGCTCAACGGGGGATTCTTAGCCGTGAACAAATACTGTAGTAGTCCCCACCGCTCACGCCGTTCCTTCAATCCCTCTCCTACGTAGAGAAGTATCTCGACGTAGAGAAATGTAGGGAATGGGAGGCAAAGATTCATGGATGGGTTCACGCCGATATGTCAGCATGCTGTCAGGACCCAGTTTTGCATATGACGTGACTTGAGGTACTCTTTGGAGTACGAGTCCAACCTGGGCCAGAAAATTCTGCTGGTTCGAATAGACTCCTTGTTTTCGTTGACTTTGCGTCGTTTGAATCCTTGGAAAGCATGCCTACATATCATGGATATGACCATCCTTCGCATGGTCACGAGAGATGGAGCAATGAGTATTACACTTCTTCCCTTCTTTACGGAGATAGAACTGACTAGGATGATTGTAGATTTTACGACCGCAGTCACAAGATGTCGAGTGACCCCAACGTTCCTTACGAGTATGATTCACGACAGTGGAATGCTCGATCTCCTCATATACCCCCCATTGAACGTCCTTCAGGAAGATCTTGGCCTCCATTTCCTAGAGTAGAGGATGAGGTTACGTCGTTGTCACACGAACTTCAACCGCCGCCATTTGATACGGAGATTAGCGAAGTGTTATTTCGAGGAGAGACTGACCAGCAACCTATAATACTCGAGGTCAACGAACGAGCCTCAGCAGTGTCGCCAAAATCACAAACGGGGAAGAGTGGGGACGAATCGAGAAGCGTGAAATCGAGATCATCGAGTGAGAGTCTCGGACCCCATACTCCAGATACGGTCGAGGAGAACGAAGATCGTCGTTACGTCTATATACCAGAGAAAGGGATTGAGATTCCATTGACTTATGACGAGCCAAGACTTGAGAAAAAGCCAGGTAAAATAAAACATAGCGACAAAGCCCGAGGTGAAAAAGATACTCCGAGTCTGGACACAAACCTGTCCCGTAAAACTTCTCTAGAGCATGTTCGGTCTCCTCTCGAGCGACAGCGGTCGCCGTACGCACATGCCATAAAGCCAAATAAAGCCAAGGAAGCCCGCTTTTCTGGCGAATACTTACTTTCTCCCAATCTATTAAGCCCTAAAATACGACTCCCGGAGGCTACCCATACAAACAGAGCTTCGGAAAAGACAATTAACCAAAGCAAGATTCCAAGCCAAGAAGCAATGAGCCCTCAACATTCTATGCGACCGACGATGCACAGACACGCCTCAGCAATGGCATATCCTGGGGAGCAAATTTCCGCTAAAGGTTCTCGACGCCGGTCAAGGCATTATGATGTATCTTCAGATGAATCCGATAATAGTGTTGAAGACCTTTCACGAACAGCTCGTTCTCGGAGGTCGGAGCCTGGTTCTCCATCAGATCCAGCTAGAGAACGCTCAGTACCACGTTTCGATGTACCAGTGCCACAAAAGGGAAGAAATTCTATCTCCAGACAACGAGGCGTCTCGCCACCTTTGCGAACCCAATCGGCTTGCGATCACAGAGTACCGGCGCCTGGTGTGCGACTACCTACAGGTCTGGGGCCTCCTCTGGGGAGTATTCCTACCTTGAGCACCCATTTTAATGTGCGGCAAGCTTCGCCGCGGTGTTCACCGGCAAGCACACCACACTCTTCTCCAGGTGCAACGCCACCGGGTACACCCCCATCCAACGTCCACCAACGCAAGAATGAGTATCAAACAACCGAGAGGAATACATTATCCCTTTCCAGACCTTCGTCCCCATTGCAGCCACCACAATCAGCCAAATCGCCAGGTAACACAGCGCTGAAAGTTAAAGAGATCGGTGAGAGCCGACCAGGCCTTCGTTCGCGCCAAACGTCACCGTTACCTTCACCGGGCTACGATACCTCCAGCTCTGGGGTCCGCCGGCCTCGTTCGCGTCAGACCTCACCAATACCATCCCCAAGGAATCAACGCTCGAGCTTCGAGCCTGGACCACGTATAGATATCCGAGGACCCTCTCCTGCAAATCATAGTAGATCTTCCTCATACATAACAGATAGTTCACAGCACTTGGCGACCAGACATGCATCATTGTTGCGTTTCGACATGCCCTCATGCCCTACACTAAGACTACCAGAGACTGGTCATCGGCGTAGAGCATCTTCGAATGCCGAAACTCGGCCTAACCTCTCAACTGATCCACTGATCTTGCAAAAGGCCTACGATTTCCCGCAGGCTGCCATGAAGCTAAGACCGCTTGGTCCCACGCGCGCAGTATCGGTCGGGCCTGCTCCGCCAGCGACTCTACCTTCTTGTCCAAGAAAGGATCTTGTTGCAGGACACAGCGATTGGTATACATTGGTTGGGTTTCCGTCGTTCGCCATCTGCCCCACGTGCCGCGACGCCGTTTTGATCCCTGGGTATGCACATAACTTCACACCAAGAACTCCTAAGCTTCGCGCAGAGAAAACACGATGTGACTTTAGTGTACCTTGGATACGAATGGCATGGCTAATGACACTGTCGCAGAAGCGGTCAGATGTAAATCTTCTCTATGCAATGGCGGAAGTAGCAGCTTACGAGCCTCCATGTCCCAGAAAGGCAGAAGCCGTTCGAGAATGGTACAAGATCGATGATCCCGATACTGGGAGGCATGTCTCTAATTTCAATGTCTGCCCATGTTGCGTCCGTAATGTGGAGACCCTGTTTCCTGTACTTCGGGGCATCTTTCGCAAAACACGTATGCACCATTCGGCGCAAGAGCGAATTTGTGACTTGCGAATTGACAGCCAACGATTTCCCTGCTATGTGGATCTTCTAGAGGAGACCGCAAACGAGGCTATGCAGTTCCGCCGAGCCCCAAACATACTCCGCTTCGTCGAGTTTGCTAAACGCATAGTCATGAACCGAGAATGCCCTGGAGAAGATATACTACGCGATCAAGCCTGGTACACCATGCCCTCTATTCCCGAGTTCACCGCTTGCGAAGAATGCTATGACTTGATTGTTTATCCAGCAATTAGACGAAACTCTTCAATTGCAACCCAGTTCACTGGAAAGCCACAGTTTGTAGCGCCTCCGCATCTTGGTGTCAGCTGTCAGCTTTATTCCCCAAGAATGAAAAGGATATTCCGGGAGGCCTGCGAAAGGAACGACCTTCAGCACCTTCGAAATGTTGCGATTCAAAGACACCGAGCGGAGAGGAACCTACAAATATTTTATACTGAATGTCATAGATATTCAGAGGATGAGAAGGCAGATCGACTGGCAGATCTTGTGAAAGAATGGCGGCGATGGGAGTAGCTTAGTACGATTCTACAGTGATAGGAAGGACTACAGTACTGCAAGCTTATGCCTAACGATACTTGACCCGGATAAAAAGACTAGATTATGACATTAATGACAGCATCTCATTTTAAACGGACTTATAACCACCTTCTCCATTATTAAACAACACCCAAAGTGGCAGCACTATCGATTAAGCATGGAGTGCCTAAAATTTAAGCTGTCGAAGCTGTCCATCCAAGCACCAAATGGGGTGGACCGCGTTTAGGGTTAGGGCAGCGAACCGGGTAAGGTAACTTCAACTCATATCATTTTAGGTAGCGACCACCTCCTACAATTCAACGAAGCATCACAATTTGGCAAACAAATGGAATGATAGCTTGAGAGTCTGCTGACTTGAACTGCGGGCAATCCACTGTCTCGACGACTTGACCTATCAAGGTATGTTACGGAGGCGGCGCATGCCATCTGACATCAGTAGTCAAGGCCAAGCCCCAATACCAACCTGCGACAACTAATGACTCTATGACTCTGTTGGGATTTGAAGTTCTGAAAAACGGATTGTCTTCGTATGTTCGATAGTGTTTGTAATTGCTGCTTTTTTCCGAACTCGTTGGACTCCTAATAGCCGGCTTGCTACCGTCCTTTTCAGAGTGCTTACTGATGTTGTAGGGTATATTTCTTTACTACTCTTTGCAGCTCAGATGTACTGATGGTTCTCTCCTCACAAGAGTTTCCATAATCAGCTATGGATAAATTCTGGGATACGAGATTACTCGCCATACTTGAGATGTCGGAGGAGAAAGTCGAGCTAGCGATCAAAATACTGCAAACATTCTCAGTAGCAGCGGGACCTTTGAGCTTTCAAGCATTCTGTGAGGCCCTTGCCGTCGAACTTGATGCTAAACATCCAATCAATTGCAGTTCCGTGCTTTCGGATCCCAATAAGCTTCTAGATCTATGTCCAGGTCTTATCAGCTGCTCGACTATTCATTCTGACGGGCCTCAGCCCGAAACATTGCCGAATTTGGTACATCCATCGATTAGGGAGTACCTCTTCTCGAAAAGAATACGTACAAGGGCAAGCCTTGTGGGCGAATTCAGCATGAATGAAAACAAAGCCAACTCGGATATAGCAGAGACGTGTCTTACTTACCTCCTCCAACTCGAAGATTCTGTATTAGGAAATACGGGTCTCGGGGCGAAGTACAAATTTTTACCGTACGCAGCCACTTTCTGGAACTTACACGTGCAGAACATAGAGTGTCCTCTGAGTCCTTCCCTAGAGTATAAGATCATTGAACTCTTTACTTCTGGACCTGGCTGCTTCCAGACTTGGCTACAAGTGTATGATCCCGACATTGAGAAAGTACGCCCTGTCGGTACAAATTTATTTCCATCACCACTGTATTATGCTTCTTTGCTTGGTCATTCTAAAGCAGTGCAAGCACTACTTCAAAAAGGTGCCACATTCGATGAGCCAGGAGGGAAACACCGATATCCATTACTCGCGGCTATCGAAAGCGGGCACGAGGCCGTAGCTCGTCTACTTATCGAGCATGGAGCCGATATTGAAGTACGCTATAAGAATAAAGATCCAGCACTTGTTCGTGCTGCCCAGAGAGGATACGAAGAAATCGTAGCGTTGTTAATAGCAAAAGGAGCAAAAATAGATGCTCAGGACAAACATGGCGAGACTGCACTACACTGTGCCGTCTGTTACGGCTGGAAACGCGGAGGTCACAAGCAAATTCTCAGACTACTGCTGAACGCTGGAGCTAACCGTGAATTCAAGAACAAGTTTGGCCGGACACCCTTGCATCACGCCATCAACCAAGCCGATGAGAAAATAGTCCAGCTCTTACTAGAAGCCGGCGCAGACATCGAAGCCAAGGATAAAGACGTCATGGTTCCCCTGCACCACGCAGCCAGCTCCTCAGAACCGGCAATACGCTGCCTTCTCGCTAAGGGCGCGAATCTTGAAGCTAAAGACAGTCGTGGGTTCACCCCATTACTTGAGGCGATAGCGCGAAATTACGAGCGAGGAGCGATTCTTCTACTTCGAAATGGCACTGATATTCATGCGCGTGATCAGGAAGATCGAACTGCGTTGCATGTCGCATCTGCGAATGAATTCGAGCATCTTGCGCGCTTGCTTTTGCAATATGGTTCCGATGTTCGAAGCCGAACTAGAGGAGGTGAGACCGCGCTGCACATTACAGTAAAGAAACATAACGAGCCCGTCGTGCGTTTGCTACTCGAACACGAAGTCGAGATCAATGCGATAGACTCTCAAGGTCGGAGTGCACTACATCGAGTGGCTGAAGGGGGCGAGTACTGCGAGGGGGCTTGTAGTGAGAGGATTTCGAAGAAGATGGTCGTGGACAAGTTAAAGATTGCAAGGCTCTTGTTGAGCAATGGAGCTGATGCGGTATTGAGAGATGTCGAGGGGAAGACTGCGATGGAAAGAGCGCTAGACAAGAATGATGAGGCGATGGTTCAGATCTTAACGAATATAAGGACTGATGACTTGGCGAGCAGAATATCACCTGGAGCGTAAAAGGGACGTGTATCCCGTGGCGTAGCGTAGGTTAATTTAAAATACGCTCTTCGAAGAGAAGATGTATGTTGATTATTTATTGGATGAGTCTGTCTGGGAGAAAATAGCAAACGACAGAATGCGCAAGAAAAGAGGCACGAGGAGGAAGCGAGAGGGGACGAAACAGTGTACAAAGAAGAAGAGGAAGAACTTCACAAAGAGATCGTACCATGTATCTTAACCTCTAACCAACTCAAAGGTCTATAATAAAATGCTCCTAGGTTTCTTCCCCATCGCCCTATTACCTCAGCGTATTCAACAACTCGTCTGCTCTCGCCTCCCAGTCCCAGCCAATGAAGTAAGTTCTACCATCTCGACTCGCCCATGCTCATTTTCTTCGGCTTCTACTGCTACACCACCCTCGGTCTCACTCCTGGCTGGATAAGCTCTGAAAGAGGTCCTCTTGTCGGATGTGCTTAGCTACGATTACTCGGTCATGTAGCCACATAGACTTGTCGCTAATTACTCTCCCATATATCGTTATCATAGGCAGTAGGGCACTAAGGGCAAACAGACTCCGAGTCTAACTACAGCCTCCTTTCTTTTAACAGCTCTAGTGGCTTGGACTACCTAATCCTCGCCAATTTAAGGTTAACGCTACCCCGGGATCTACTTTTGCCGAAAAGCGCCACAATATCCTTTTCCGTCATCTGAAGCACGCTTTGGGCATGGTGGTACAGAGGAGCAAGATCTCTTTTAAGAGAACAATGGGCCCCAATTCAGCTTTTCCAAGTTGTGACTGTTCTTGTTTAGGTCGCAGACTCGATGCAACTGCTTGCTATATCGTCTCTTCACTGATTGCGCCCCTACAGCAGACAGTTGCTCTTGTCCTTGAAACTTGGGATTAAAGTAGTTGTTTGACACAATGGCTCTGTGCTCCAACCGCCCTGAAGGCTTCGTATGTATTGTCCTCCTTCGTCTCTCACGGAAAGACTGACCTTCGCCAGGGCCCAATGTCCCATCTCTACAACCACATTCTTACATCCTGCTTCCTCGACACCATCCTCATCCCGCTATGCACATGGCTCTACCTCCTCGCCATCGTCGCTCTCTTCGCCATCTTCTCGCGCCGAGGAAGAACCACCCACGCCCGGCCTTCGAAATTCTACATGGTCCACGGCTTCAGATCCCACAAGAAGTCCACAGACATCGACGTAAACGAGGAATCAGCGGGTGGGATACCACACAGGCGGCATGGCAAAATATACTTGGTCGTCTCTGTGCTATACTATCTCCTCCTCGTGGCCCAACTCCTCATGTGCGTGTTGGAGATTGTGCGCCTCTCTCTCGCCCATCTTGGCATCGGCCTGTTACCATTCACCTTTGTTTCCATAATCGTGGCTGGGGCGCTTCGTCTTACGAAGGGCTTGCAGGGCAGAGTCCGAGGCTGGAGATGGGCGAACCTGGCGTTGTGGGTTGCGCTCGCGATTCTGAACGGTGTCAAGATTGCGGAAGAGGTCAAGGAGGGGACGGGTATGAGGAAAGGAACGAAATACCCCGTTGTGGATGAGCTTACGGACGTTTCGGTTATGATCGGAGTATATACTGCACTGGGGATCCTTGAGGTTTGCTTGAGACCTTGAAGTGAGAGAGGGCGGTTCTAGGCACATTTCGGCGTTTTGTTGGGATCTAAAATCTTATCTGGTTGCCATATCGTTTTATCATCAAGGGAAGATACCCAGGGGGGTTTATTAGTGGTGGATGTGATGGAAGGGTATGCCAGTAATGGTAACTTTTTATTGCAATGCCGTGGTCATGACTTCATGAAAAGTCCCGTTGCGGTATCGCTGAGAGAAGGAAGTTGGTGTGGAGATGGGCCATCGATTTTGAGAGTTCCAGGGTGTTTTTTAGATGATAATTCCCTTTCAAAACGTTCCATGTATGGTTTAACCCCTGGAACAAAACATCCTAAATCCATGACCAACAAAAAGTCCTCTTTCCGGATATCGACCCCACCACTCCCAAAACGCCCGTAAATTCGTTCATCTTCTTAGTCCAAAGACCAAGATTTGTTTTTAATCTAACCCCTGGACTCCCACGCGCCAACCAACCCGCATCAGCGTCTCACAAGACGCCTCCGTAGAGTTCCTCACCAAATCCCCATCAATCCCGATCTCGCCCCGGGGATAAAGGACAAGAACCGTACTCCCGCCATACGCAAACGCGCCCAAGCACTGCCCCCTTCTGACAGCAGTCCCGACTCGATCAACACCGGCAACATAGTTAATCGACCCCACCAGCATCGCCCCAACCGCCACAATCGCAATCGGCGACCCCGTCCAAGACCGCTTCAGCAGCATGACCGACCGCTTGTTCTCGCAAAACACGTCCAGCGCGCCGGCCTCGTTGATGGCCTGCGGGTTCACGGTGTAGTACGTGCCGGGGATATCTCGGATCCCCTCCACGGTGCCCGTCACGGGCGAATGCCAGCGGTGGTAGTCCTGTGGCGCTAGGCGCGCGATGACGACGGAGCCGCCGTCGAATTGGGTCGCCAAGGTGTCGTCGCCCAGGAGTCTGGCGAGGGAGAACCCGTAGCCTTTGATCCAGTATTTGGTTGCTAGGTCGATGGTTTGGAAGGCTGTTAGGCGGCAGTCGGCGGGGCTGGAAGACACGAGGTCGTTGTCTGGTTCGTCGATCGGGCGAGCCTCCTCCTTGATTTCGCGGGAGAAGAACTCGTTGAAGGTCGTGTAGCTGGAGGGGTCGGGCTTCTTCAGCTCGAATAGTGTTTCCTGGAGCTGGAAGCTCTCGATGAATGGCATGATATGCGCCTTGCTTTCCGGGGCATCGTACTCCCTGCCCATCTTCTCGCTTTCGGCTTTGAGCAGCTCCAACGTCTTTCTCCAATGAAGCGCTTTTTCTTGCTCGGACCCATAGTACAATAGATGCATGCCCACGCGCACATAGATACTCATTGGCTCAAACGCCTTTTCGCCCGTTTTTCGATCAACCACGTAGTTGCCCATGTGACATCTCGTTTCGAGATGCTGTAGTTCGGACGCTGGGAAGACCTTGGAGAGCCATGTGTGCGAGAACTCATGGTTCGCTGGGAGGTGCAGGTGTGTTTTTGGGTCTTGGTTTTTGTTTTCGGCGGAGCTGGTGAGTTGGTCGAGCGCGGAGGCGCTGGCGATGAAGCCTTCATCGGTGCGTTGCATGGTGCTTTGATGTCCCTCCCCGGTGACCATCACCGGCCTCTGAAGCGTTGAACTTCTACGTCATTACGAAGACTCCCTGTCGTTATGGCACGCCTGTTGCCCCACCAACCTTCGAGCGTGTATAAGTATACTTGAGTTTCTTTCCACATGCTTGGGTTGTTAATAATTCTGATTTTCGTGAGGGTAAAGTATGCTCAGTGATTTGAATCATTGAATTTCTGTTGCTTGCTGATGCTTCTGACATATTACCCTCTTTGTTTTCTTTCGAGCTTTCAACGTCTGTTCTGCTGCTCTGTGTACTCGATATACCGTTCTCTCTGAAGCGTTTCTGCGATGAATAGTGCTTGAATGATTATTGATATTGATCGTCTGCGTGAGCGAGATTTGCATCTTAGCGATGTAAGCATGAAGAAATGTTCCCTACAGAGAAATCGCTAAAACTTTGAAGACAAAGCCACTTGGGTTTGTGTCTACGAACCTCTCTCTCAATCTCTCACACACCTCTGTGGTGATTAGAACACCCATTATCATAGAGAAGTCTTCAAGGCTTTTTTCACTGTGATTTCAAATGACTCAAATCATACTCTAAACTGAACAAACGGCAGACGCGACTATGTCTGTAACTGTTAAATTCCCTTTTTTCCCTTATGTACATTATCATAAGCAACTTTGATTTGATTTGATTTGATTTGAATTCATACACCCTTGTGACATCGGTTTAGGTCCGACCCATGGGGGAAACTATGCTATGTGTATCGAACGGACAAAACCCTCTGGGGGAGAAAACCGCTCGTCGACTACACAACGACTTCACGTCGTCGAAACAATAAAACTGGCACTGTGTTATCAATAATGAATCTATAGCTTCTATTCAGCGTGTGACGCTCGAGTAAACTCTTACGAGTGTCTGTGCTGTTTGTTGTAACGCATCGTCTTTGTCCTGCTCTTCATTGACGATATTCTATACAACGATGTTTCGATTCGATTTTCGATTCGAAGACGAAAGACGTTCCTTTGCATCCGTGATGCTCGTGGTTGTAACGCAGAAACTGTGTTCTCTTGCTCAATGATTGCCATTCATTGAGCAGAGAAATGTGTGATGAAAGAGAGACGCGCACGATGAGAAGATAGAGTGTGATTGTACTGAATAATTCTTTTCTTCTCTTGATTTGACTTGTGTCACGTAGACGTTGAATAGATTGTTAGTATAGGCGTGCGATCGCAATCGTTCGATGCTTAGCTGATCGATAGTAGAGGTGCGTTCTGATCGCTCTCATGCGCTCTCGATTTTCCACGTAGATAGATGTATGACTTGACGTCAAGTAAAGAAGATGAGCTCAAGCCCTCTCAGTATATCAGCGTGACCGACGGGTCACTACTCCTTCGGGCACATGTAGTCACAAACTCAAGGCTCATCACCTGGTTCATCTATTCTACCTGATATCTTTTCATCAATTACTCGACGACACTGTCGATGTGATGAAGACGTTTCAATATCGACGCAGTCGACGAGTCGCAAATTCTTCGATCACTTGTAGTCACGACTCCCAGACTCTTCACCTGGGTCGACTATTCTACTAGTAGTATCTTCCCATCTCTTACTGACATCGACATGTCATTAATCTTCTTCGTAGATCGATTGTGACTGTTAGGGAGGGGTGTTGTCGCGTGGGTGAAAACTCTGCACGGCAGCTTTCTTGGTCACGCAACGTTCTAACATCGTTCGAACTGCGTCGGATTGAGATCTCTTGGCTCTTCTGACTTCTATTCGGACACAGAATAGAATCAAAAGGTTCGTAGCCGACATCACGTACAGGTGAATCTCGTTGCCGGCCTAAGCAACTTTGATATGCTGTAAGTAGTAGTGGCCAAGAAAAACCTCAACCAGCCCATGAAATTTCCCCAAACTCCGCCCAGTGCTCTACTCTTACGTACATTCTACACCAGCTCTTCCCGACTCATGCTTATTAATTCAACTTCCTTCGTCCGTGGGATTTTCCGCGTGCTCTGCTGTTCTCTAGTTCTATCCGTCCTGCTTGATTCCGTTGCATAACCATACCCTGATCCACCCAACTTCCCGCTCAAAGCGTAATTAGTCGATCTCGGTCCGCGACGGCGTGTGGTGTTGTACAATGCATGGAAACATGGGCGCATAACTACGAGGCTGGCGGCGATAATGCCAATGTCCATCTCGACAATCGCGAGGGTGTTGCCGGGTAGGTTGGCCCCTGGTTTTAAGGGTTAGTGGTGTTTAAGAAGGAGAGGTGGTGGGGAAGGAGAAACATGCATTGAGGGTCGGTCTTGGCTGCTGGGTTGGGATAATACATGATGACCAGGCGGGCGATGGCGCAGCCGGTGTGACTGAAGTGGAGACGGTTAGCCATCCATGCAGCGTCCTGCCAAGCGACAAGATGCCTTACATGACGCCCAAGAGAATCAGGCCCATAAGTTGTGTCACTTCTGATCCGTTTTGCTTCATGCGAAATAGTGCGGGAAGCGGTGTACTGATGAGTAGGACACTGGTAACGATGTTGATCCATGCATTGCTATAGCGGAAAGCGGTCATATTGAAGCAGGTCCCTGCCTCCTTGGTCTGCCATGCTTTGGAGACTGGGCTGCATTGGAAGGTGCTGACAAAGAAGGCTACAGAGTAGTTGCTGACCACAACGAAAGCGGTTGCGTAGTTGATCGCTCGCGTCCATTTGATGACACGACTGTTGGCCCGCTTGAACACCTTCAAGTAGACAATGCAGAGAGAGAGTTTGGTGAATAGCGTCGTGACTTTGAAGAAGATCTGGTTCATCCAGAGTAGCTAGAGGGATTTGGCGTTGTGCAATATTGGGCCGTTGCGGACCAACATGCTTACCTTCAATGGCTCACTTGAATGCGCAATACTCTTGGGAAGGTTTGCCGCATGCTGACCATATCCCCATTGTGTGATACCTGAAGGAACTTTGAGCTCCTGTCTGGAGGTACTGGCAGCAGTGTGACTCACATGCAGCGTTGAAAGCTTCCTGACAGAGCGAAGAGACCTAAGTACAAGCATGTCAGCGCAAGGCAACTTTGAATCCCTTTTGATAGCCAACGACGCCAGTCCAGAGTAGCCTTACGAGAGCGATTGCGATACACCAATCCGAGGCATCTAACCATCTCTTTGACCGACGATAGCCAATGCGCAAGGCAACCATGCACACCGTCGTGATGCCGAATGCGAGCGTGTTGCCTAGCAATATCCAACCACGGCTCTCACCCATGTCGGGCACAGATGCTAGGAGAGGAGTCTGAAGGTGTTCGTTTGTGCGAAGTTCACAACAGTGTAATGCTTTTCTCCGTTGGAAGGCCAATACGAGAGATGCCGTGTTTGTGCGACGTCAAGACCAAGCGGGATATGGACATCCTAATATCCCATCTGTCGAATGTTGGAGAGGAGGCACGCCCGGTCCACTAGGGGTTGTAGATGAATACGTGAGGCTGAAACTTCCTAACAGCGCCGTAGCGGCGGCGCAGCTGAAGCCATGATGGTTTCCAACTGAACGAGTTTCAAGGCCTTCCGTCGCTATTGGTCGAACATGTCAGCGCTGCATGTGAATACATACCTAGATAGGTTTGGCATCCTGCGTTAATTTTAAGGTAGGCGCAGTGATTATTACATAGATAGCTCAGTCCGCCGACTTTGTATTCCGTATTGTGGTGCGCTTGGAAAGCCCGCGTGCTGTTACGGTCGCCCAACGTACAGTAGGCGAGATATCTGTGGGAAAATTAGGCGTGCCGTACTGAATATTCTGGTACCGAACACCACATAGAGATTTATCGACCAATTTTACACACTACCGCAAAGGCCAGTTATTTTGCCTCTGCCTTATTAGAGATCCTGCCATTCAAGTATTGCTATGAAGTTGATCTCATAATTCATAGACGATCTCTCTAGTCGTTTGACCATTCCAGTAAGGACAGTTTTGAAGCTCGCTTTCTATGACCGGACTGGTGATCAGGATTGAGCTCGGCTCTTGCTATGGCACAAAGAACCCCTTGGCTCAAACGACTTCAGGCATTTCCAGCTGCTCGGCAGGGTGTGATTTCCTCCAATGTATGTGTTCCGTAATGGGTACCTAGCACATAATCAAAATGCGTTATTATCAAACATTGGAGGATAATGGCCGAACCTGCAGTGTCGGCGTTGGAATGAAACTCCTAGTTTCACTGTGTCGTTCCCATATTTCGTGCCCTCGATCGTATCTGGCGCTACTCCACCTTCTACCCATTTTATTAATGCTGCCAGCACATTGTTTGCACTTTCGAATGGTACTTCGGCAGCAGCTCCTCCACCTTAGCCAAAGACCCATGCCCCTGGCCCGGAGTTGCAGTGAAACATGCCGGATATTCGAAAGAAGCGAAAGAAATCATCAAGATCATCAGAAGAGGCGTGCATTCCGCGCGAAAGGCGGTCATAGAATCGTTCAGTATTGAAACTTGTTATTTGATTGTCCTGCCCGCCATGATAGCTGATGATCTTGCCGCGTTTGGAACGAAACAAGGAAAGGTCGTTTGGCCATGTTCTGATATCAGACGGATTGAGCGACTCCGCCACGACAGCGTCCTTGGTAGAGAAAGTAGCAGCGTTCCACTTAGGATTGTTATAGACCACGTATCTAAACCAGTCCTATCAAAATTGACATTAGCGAGACAAAGACCGATAGGGAAATAAGAATTACCTCAGAGTAGCTAAATGGCTTTCCTGCGTAAAGCTTTTGAACAGCCAAGACTTCACTACCAGGCTGCATGGCGGGATATATCAAGTTCCCATGGGTATCATAGAAAGGACTGAAGATCTCTCGAACCATATCAACCTGAATAGACGTCAAGCAATTCTTAGACGTTCCGTTTGTACATAGTAATGTTTCAGGACAGAAATTGCATCGTGTAGGATCTTCAACGATACCATCTATGACTCCGTCAAGACCATCGCATTGCCTTAAAACCTCTTCATGAATTGGGCTTATCCAAATAGATGGCGTAATAAAGTTCGACGAGTTGACAGAGTTGGAGCCGGTGATCGTAAAGAATCTCGCTCTCCAAGATATCAAATTATTAAAATCAAGTGCTGGTGATCCAGCCACAATACCGTCGAAGTCGTCAGGGAATTTTTCCGCTGAATCAATGCCTTGACGCCCGCCCAGAGAGCAGCCCAGGAAATAGGACTTGTCGTAATCTCTGTTGTAGAAGAGCTTGGTCAATTGTTTGCCCGCAAGCACGCTGATATGCAGTCTTTACCACGAAAAAGGTTAGCCTTCGAAATACTCTTAATCGCAACAGATGGGAATCTCTGGATGACCCTAACGCCGCGAGTTGTGCGCTTTATGACAGTCAAGCAAGCAAGTAAGCAGCCACATGACGCACGACACTGGGTTGGAAAGAAAAGCCAGTCTGTAGTAGATTTATCAAGAACACTGTAAGGACCCAAGAACAAAGACAGGACAACGTACGACCTCGACGCAAAGTCGGTAACGACGTCAGGGTTCCGGTAAAAGGCCACACCCGTGGTACCGTTATGACCATTGTTTGATCCAAAAGAGGCGAAATCATAGCGAGTGGTATAAGCTAGATCCTCATACTTGATACCTACCATAGCGCATTAGTGTCAGTCATCAAGCACCGAATCATTACCGTATGTTGGCGATATCTCGACTCTCATCAACGCCATTGAAAAAAGGACATTTACACACATCCATCGATCCCCCCATTGCCAGTTCCCAGGATCCTTCCACTCCAGGTTTCCGGCAGCCATAGCTCAAAAGTCACGCGCGATCGCTGCGATGTCGATATTTCGAGCGCAATCCTGCACAAGTTCGCCGAAACAACCTGACTCGGCCGTGCACATGTTGGGTCATTGTAAGGGAAGGAAAGATTGACACCGGCAGAGACGTATTCGAGAACCTGACGAGTACTGTTGCCAATGTGTACTTCGGGCGTGAATGATAGACATTTTATTTCAAAGTCGGATGTTGCCTGTACTCGTACCTGTATACCTAAGAGCCAAAGGCATACTGCCATATATAGGCTGGAACGAGCCATGAGCATGAGGGACATTATTGCAGTAGTAGGTACGTAGCGGTAACGTGGATTGTCTTGCCGGCTGAACGATGATCCAAACTCCGAGCAGAGAACTGGCGAGGCGCAGCATCCGACGGCTCCTACTGACATGCAGCCAAGGCTCTATGGCCTTGGGTGCTGGCTATTCGCAAAATCCTTGGCCGTGTCATGGCCTTGACACCAAAGCCCAAACGTTTCTACTTGTAGGGAAAGTAAATTCAATTATTGTGTAGAGGTTGAGGAAAGTCTGTAACCATGCGCGCTAACCCGATTAGGTTAGTCGGCAGTGTAATACCACTGCTTCTACTACTGTTCCTGTAGCTCCCACTGTTCTGTTGCTCCTGTTACATTGATACCTTCAAAGATCGAGCCTGAGAGTATCGTGCGGTTCTCATGATACGCTTTGGAAGCTGACCGGCTAATCCTAGACTTGTGTAACCCTAACTTGGCCACCTGAAAATATATCTTTAGATTCACCCCACAAAAGCACAAAGCCCTGTCTAATAGGCAAAGCGAACAATTGGGTGATCATCCCCTAGGTTCCTGACCTCTTCCGGTGGCAGATTCAGCCTCCAGTCTCTCCGCTCCGCTGTCCCGCTTTCTGTTCTCTGCCCTTAGGCCGAGTACGAACATAGTGGCGGTCACTACCGTCATACAGATGCATCCTAAACTGACCCCATATCCCATCTTATATGCCGGTGCCTGAGAGTTGACGAAGACGTTGCTTCCGATGAATCCTGCGCAGTTTCCAAGCGATATCTGAATCGCGGTACTGACGGCTCTCTTGTAGTGCCCTGAGACGTTATTGGCGACCCAGCCCAAGGTGATTGGAAGTGTACTGTGGGCGCCGGCAGCTATGAAGAACACGGCCATGTATCGAATATGAACTCCCACTGCATCCTGGGCTAGGAGGGTGATGTAGCCAATAATGCAAATCGAGCTACCCAGCAGGATAAAACCGTATCGGTGTTTTTATTGGTGCCGAAAGCAATAGTGACCATCACAACCGCTGCGACGATATAAATCGGGATTGACATGATCTGTGCACGAGAAGACGTGTAGCCGAGGTCTTTGAGGATACTCGGAAGAAAGAGAGCTATCGAGAACGTCAGATCAAGAAAGCTCTGAGACGGGCCATTTGAGATGACCACAACCCGTCATACCAATTACATAGCCTGTATTCACAGCACCAAGATACATCAGCGCGCTACACCAGTATTTCGTTAGCCTGTTTGTGGTTCGAGTAATTCGTGTGGTTGATCGACATACGCAATGTAAATCTTCCAGTCGAAGACAATCCGCATGAATGCCGGTCGGTCGAAGTGGTCCATCCGTGCTACGCCTCGTGAAGCATCGTTTTGCAGACGATACTGAAGCTGGAGTCTTTCTTCCGGCCGCAGGAAAGTCGCTTGGTCAGGCCAGTCAACGATAATGAATTTGGCAACGACACTGAACAAAATGGTTAAAAGACCCTCGACGATAAAAATTCTACCGTGAAATCTTCAGCATTGCATCCTTTGATAAACAGGCAAGAGTTGCGCTACCATCTCCAGGCCGAACCCCAAAGGGGTTGTATTTTAGCCAATGCATATGCAAGTAGCTAGATCATCCTCAGTAGTGCTTTGTGGTATATAGACCAGCTAGGTTGTCATACTCCACTGAATGCCCCGGCGATGATACCGGAAGCGAACAACAAGGTCAATTGTCTCTGCAATTGAAATTGTGTGTAGTACATACTGAACAAATACAAACAGCCTTTGATACGATAAGCGCGTCCTACTATAGAACCGCGATTCTAGCGACGTTACGTGGAGTGAAGCCGGCTTCGAACAATCCAATGAAGAATCGACATATGACCCGACCTCCGTATGACGCAGTCAGGCCTTGGCACATGGCAGACACTCCTTTCACCATCATCAGCTGGAGGCTTCTAGTGCAAGGTCGGACCGCCCCGACAAAAAACCTGACGCAGGCATACCCTAGAAGAACAAAAGAACACTGAGCCATGTAGAGGGTGCAACCTTGGGGAGAATAAGGTTACTGGGTACCTCGAAGACGATATACGAAACATAAAATATTAAAGATGCAACCTTGTAGTTCCTGCCCTTCATGTGCAAGTCGTGATCCAACCCTTGAATCTTTGCATTTCCTAAATTGGACCGATCGAGGTAGGCTAGCATGAACATGACGAGCAACACCGGTATCAGCCTGAGATCGATCTTGCGAGTTATTTGGCAATCGAGGGTCGGGTTAGGGGCATAATCTGCGCCGACGGTTGACCCCGTCGAGTCAGCGTCTCCGTCAATAGTCACGTTGTTTTTCCCAGTCGTCATGTTATCAACTAAGTGGTAACACGGTTCAGAAGGAGCTTTGCTGGAGTATTGGCGGGAGAGAGCAAGTAGATGCCGAGGAAGGTATTGTATTATCCAAGACCAGATAGGTGCCTCGCCCATTTAAAGAGGTCGTTGGAACGCTTGATCGAAGACGGGCTGTTGCGCCACCTGGGGCCTCCCCAGCCTCCTGCCGGCGCACAGTGCATACAACCAAATGTAGCTCAGATGCGAGATACGGCCGGTACTCTAAGCTAAGTAGTTCGGGGGTACCGTTGAATGCCAATTCCGTGCATCAATGCCCAAATGCTGGGAGTTATGCTCGGACCTATCAAGGTCACATGACGCACTGTAGTTAACCGAAGCTTCGAACCTTCATAGAACCACAACCACACACTTACAACTATCGCTGCTTCAACAACTTCAACGCAGGGTGGATGAAGTTGTCTAGTAGTAGTGTATGAGTACAGAATACAGTCGACGATTTTGGTGAGAGGGGGCCCGGGGACGGGATGTACCGGCTACCTTAGATATAAGCCTGCAGTCCTTTCCATTAGGTTGTTTTCATCACCCGTATCCTTCGCTCACCACGCATTCAGCGATGATGATTAGGAGGCAATCCCACAGAGAGATCTAGGTAGCCTGGAAGAGGACGATTTGAGGAGATACTTCCACCAATCCCACGTTTATTCCCCGGCCGCTCTCTGTCACGGTGTCGCCATGTGGAAACGGCACGGGTTAGGGATCGAACGCCACATGGCCTAGAACTGTCGAACATGCATGTACCACTACTCCAAATAGTAGTCGGGCAACCTATGATAGGTATCTTTGCAGTTTGCACATCTATTCGATATAGGTTTTCGATGTACAGGTACTTGGGCTTATTGAGCACCTCCAGGCGGCATCCCAGGCAAGCAAGCAGAAGGTTCAGAGATTGCCCAAGAACGTCAAGAACTACCTCGACCGTAGCTAAGCGACCAAGGATATGGAGGGGTAGGTGGTGGGTAAGACAAAAGCGTTTTCTGGCGGAATCCAAAGGCATGATGGTCGAAACAGGTGGGTGCCGTACAGTTTACACAGTACGTGGCTGCGCCCGCTAATGTGCCATTGCGGTGCGGAATAGGTGGCTACACTTCCTATTCGTGCCCTTGCTGTCGACAGCCCTCAGTCAAGCTGGCTCGATACTACGATACTCGTATGGACCGGTTACCCATCGTGTTTTGCGCTGAAACAAAAATCTCATCTTGGGAGCAGTCAGACGAGATACCGTTATGCAATCTCTCTTCGTGTATAACAAAGTTGAACCACTTTTATAGTACCAATATCGAGTAGCTGTACTTTCCTGTCGTTCTGGGACCGGAAACGCCAAGAACCAACTGATATTCCCGCCCCATTGCTCCTGCAAGCCTAACTTCTGTAATCACCCACACTTTTTGGAACCCCTCTGCTCCTGGTTTGATACACCTAACATGGACTGGAACTTCCCGCTCAGAAGATCTGTCGGCGATCCACAAGCTACGAGGTACGCTTGGGAGTCCATTCTCTCGAGACCTACCGTTGTCGGCATATACCACTGGGTGTAAGTACCAAAATCATTTCGCAAGCATCCTTTGGCAATTACGGGCCCTTCCAGCGCAAATCCTCGTTCTCAGGCCTTGTTGACATTATTGATTCCATTATTCCGCTCAATGATTGCCATCGGCCATCATGATCCGGGATGCTATTGATAATGGAGCACCCAATCCCCGAGGCCACCTTCTAGCGACGATCAGTATCGTCTTCGGTGTGGTCTCAGCTGTCTTGATTATCGCACGATGGATCACAAGGATCACTGTGAATAGATCAATAGGTTCTGACGATTATGTCATTACCCTAGCTGGTGTTAGTGTCTTGGAGAGAAGACGAGAGAAACCCTCTTCAACAGAGCTGATGATGCTTTCCAGCTCATGGCAATTACTCTGACCATTTTGTACTGCCAAGGTAGCATCATCTCAGCCAGTCAAGCCTAGAAGGACCCAATAGCTAAGATCTCTACAGAGGCCAAGTATGGTTTTGGGATACACGGGTCCGACCTGACCGCAGCTCACAAGATACAGGCCATGAAGGTATGGAATCTACATCGATCAAGGTGTCTCACTTGCCCAGACCATATCCTTGCTAATGAATACCATTGGTTGCTCTAAGTATTTCTTTGGGGCTCAGATACTTTACAAAACATCGACCTGCGCGACTAAAGTCTCACTCTTGTTGCTGTATCTTCGAATCTTTACCGGCCGTGTGTTTCGTACAACGGCTTGGGGTATCATCGCGGTTGTGATAGGATATGGTACCGCGACAGTGATTGCCACTGTATTCCAATGTCATCCGATAGCGAAAGCATGGGATTCTCGGATTCACGGACACTGTATTAATGTGGGTGCAAGTTGGTACGCGACCGCGGCTTTCGCAATCACTACGGACATCGCCATTATTGTGCTACCTATCAAGCAGATATCAACCTTGAGACTACCAAGAGCTCAGAAGCTTGGTTTGATGTTCCTCTTCAGCCTTGGGACTTTTGTCATTGCGACCACTGCGATTCGGATTGTGTCACTTGGCCCATCGACAACTTCTTCTGATAGCACCTGTAAGAAGAAAGCCTCATATCATGCGCTCCCTGATCTGCTATTTATGAGCTAATTTGATACTCTTCTAGACTATCAAGCCATCTCCAACACTTGGACAGATTTGGAAGTCAACAACGGAATAATTTGCGCTTGCCTTCCAACTCTCAAAGCCCCTCTTGTCAAATTCTTCCCTCGGCTCTTCTCCAACGCCATCTTCTCCAGCCGAAGCCGCAAGAGAAGCCGTACAGCAACGGCTGGGTACGATGTGAAGATTTCTTCTGAGCGAGTCCGCTCCCAGATCAACCCGATGAATATGGCTCGGACAAAGCAGAATAGTGCTAGTGATGAGGAGATCATGTTGGGAAGCATGGAGATAACCAAACAAACAGACATTGAAGTCAGAACAGATGCAGAGACATCCGGTGAACGAAAATCATATATCGTGGAAGCCAGAAGTGGCCCTCGCTCCTCATGAGGAGTGATTAAACCATTCTTGATCAGACCTTGGATATCATTGCACACTTGTGTAGCAGTGTCGGCTAAAACCACAGTCTTGTCCCATGTGATGTGTTCCAATAAATTGTATGCTAATTTTGTTTTGATGAACATTGTAGAACGACCCTGAACTATGGAACCTCCTGGACTGTGTTTCAACGAGGACTTCTGAACCTCGCAAAGACACCATGAACCTCGATCATCATTGCCACCGTGAACGATTGCACCTTCTCTAAAATACTCAATGTCATCGTTCTTTAATAAAAATTGGCTTCTAGTTGCTACTGCCTTACATTGAGGGCTGATCATGTTTGCGTCGTTATACATGTGAAACGTGTGCGTGGCACATTCACAGATCTTTCTGGTTCGGTCAACAAGATATCATATATCAGAAAAAGCCATCCAGTTGTGGTGATGGTGTATTCCACTCTCAAGAGCCTAGAAACACGTGCCTCGTGATGTGAGCCAGCGCTTCCCTCCCGTCGTTCGGCAATATGCGCGCTTGTCGTCTTCACAGATCCTCCTCAACGTAACCTTTTCCTATAAATTGCTCCGCAAATCCTCTTGAGCTTACTTTGTTCGTAACAGTTGTCTGCAGAAGAAGCGCTATTACGCACGATGCAGATCAAGCCCTTATTCAGTGTACTCGTTGGCGCTGCACAGCTTGCCGCTTCCGAGTACCCACCAACAGTAGACCTTGGCTACGAGATCCACCAGGCTATCGCATTCAAAGCTATCCACGACTCTGTCAGCTTCCTTGAATGGTGTGTGCTAACTCATACCAGTCGACAGGTCGTTATTACATCTTCTCAAACATTCGCTTTGCCCAGCCTTCAATTGGCCAATTACGTTTCGCAGCGCTCGTCCCACCTGAATACGATGGACGACCACAGCTCAGTAACGACAGCGAAGAAAGAATATGTTCTGGGTTGATGCCGTGCTGGAAAATGTTCAAGATGCTTTTGTCAAGGACAACTTGACTGCGCAGCCGTTCGATTTTAACGCAACTGTTGCACAGATGTATGACATCAATTATATCAAAGCTAAGTCGACACACGACAACATGATTTCTGAAAACTGTCTTTTTCTTAATGTCATGATATCTGACATAATATTTGCAAAGCGTACATTCAGATGAGACTGATGAAGTTCAGATGCTTCAGTGCTTGTTTGAATATATGAATCAACATTTATCGAAGATATATCAGAGCTGACTGCATCAATTAATACTACCCTTGTGATCTTGATGATTTATAAGTCCAAGATTTATTGCTGCAAGCAAAATAACGAATTCTGAAGAAATCATATTTGTGACATTCAACTATCAAGTAAACACTTTAATGCTACTTTGCTCTAAGTATGAAAATTGACATTCTATAAAAATAATACTTTGAGATTCATGTCCGATTTGAAATTTGCTTAATCTAAGAGACTTGTTCAATGCTGATCTCTACCATCAGCATCTTGCTCTAGATTGAATACTGGCAGCAGAACTTAAATCTCTTTGACGAAGATCAAGATCAAGTCGGAGCTCTGACTACTAGTTGAGACCTACCACCCCTCTACATACATTGAAGTTGACAGCGAGTCAGTAACAAAGCTCATCTCAGAAGCTAGTCAGTATTCTATCTCTATCTACCTACGTTCTTTCGACCATCTATTCATTTAGCTGTTGATTCAAAGTCTCTGCTTCGAAGCTTACCTTCTACGAAGCTACCTAAGTCAAGTCTCTGCTTCGAAGCCTACCTTCTACGAAGCCACCTCATCTACGATCCGCCTTCGCCTTCGGTCGTACAACAAGGGTTTCTAAGATCACACGGTTGATGTTCTGCCCTTGTTCTACACAAGCCCGAATCGTCTCTAATTCGAAGTCTACCTTCTACGAAGCCTTCTCATATATCTCGCTCTCATATACCTCGTCATTTAGCTATCGACCTACTGGCTAGTCATTACCTCAAACACGCCTTCTTTACCTCGTCATTTAACTATCGACCTACTAGCTATATCTTCGCTTCTTGTCACTTTGCTCGGGTCGCATCTATAACTGCTACCTTCGCCTTCGTCATCACCTCGCTGTTACCATCGAAGGATCAGGTCGATGCTCAAGGGACGAGCATCAGATGGGTGAAGGATGTATGTCGTGGGGTGGAGTTGCGCACCTCTGGGGTTCACGGAACCTTATTGGTCCGGGAATTCAGGCTACTACTATTCCATGGCTTGTAGACCGCTGGGCTAGTATGACAGCACAGCCTCGCCTAGCCATTATAAGCACTAGAGTCAGTAGACGTCACTTCCAACTCCCAAGGTACGCCTTCTCCATCACTTTCCAGATCTCGTCCCTGATACCAAAAGAGCCGCCTGATCCTCTTAGGCGAGAGACCCTCGCGGTTGTTGTGAGCCCATTCTCTTTGTAGATTCCACCAGGTTTCGACACCAGATCTTTTTCGCTCGAGATGGAGCGCTTGCGTCCGCAGTGAGGCGAGCCGGTAGATCTCGACGGGCATTGCGGGGTTCTTGGAAACTGGTCTGGTGGATTCTGTAGGTTTTACTGCTGGACGGGGAGATGGCGCGTCGGTCCGCGATGGAGGGTCTGGCTTCTGGTCTTTGTTGGTGTCGCCCTCGAAGGCAGCCGATGAGCATCTGACGCATTTGGTTGATAGAGATGGATTTGCAGTGCGTGCGTTGTACCCTTGAAAGCCGTCCATTTGATGTATATCCTCGATACCTTGGACTTTCGTGCCCTTGATCCCTCGTACTTCCTCCGCGCTCTGATCCGATACTTGAAGAGCCAAAGCGTTATCCTGAGTAGCGCTGAATCCGCCAGATGCTGCACGCTTTCTAGGGCTGACGCTTCGTGAGCGGGATCCAGTGGCAAGAGCCATCATTGCGCATTTGTCTCCAGGAACCTCTTCAATCGTGATGCTGTCCCCGATGACGATTATCAATCGACGGGGCCGCTGGCATCGAAGGAATGGTCCAATTAGGGGGAATATTACCCGAGCGAATGCTGCTAACAGGTATTCCGTGCTGAGCCCAGGTGTGGGCCGTAATGGGACGTTGTGGTAATATTCAGTCAGCTCTAGTGAAGAGCCAATTAGGTGACAGACCAGGTGGAGCGACGGCTCCTCTTCGACTTCAAAGGAAGCATGTTTGGGTATGAAGACGAATTTGTGTTGGTCGAAGAGTCGGTGAACGTCTGCTCGAAGGAGCAGACAGTTCGCGACGTCGTTGACAGAGGAATTCGACGTCACATCGCAACTGTATTGGCTCATGGCATTTCTATCAAACCAACCCTCCTCTTTCGCCGGGATCAAGTGTGCCACATCCGCTTCCTCTTGGAACCCCGTAAGCCGGCACACCTTGTCCCGACAATTGACAGCCGTACTGAGATCGGAGGCAGCATATGTTTTCGCAGGTGGCGCAGCTGCCGTCTCGACAAGGCCAGAATAAAGTGGAGGGAGATTGTCGTGAGGGAAAGGCCATGCGTTAAATGAGGGAATTAGTGGGTAGGGTTCGCCGTCTGATGAAGAATCCGAGCCTGGACAGCTTGTCAGTATCGCTGCTCGTACTAGACCGTTCAAATGGGAGAGAGCATACCATTCTCCAGAGGGAAGTGGAGATAGTAGTCACCGGGCGCAATAATCTGCATAGGAGCTTGGATGAGTGGTTGCCCAGTGCGGTCTTTCGTGAGATGGCCATCCCATCGATTACCGCAGAGAATGCCGCATGCGGTCAGGATAGTTGCGTAGTGCAGCCCGCCTAATGCAGAGTCCTGAGCTGGAAGTGACAAGATGACATTGGTAGGATCAGGATACCCCGGATGGAGCACTGATACGTGCGGCGTGCGCTGGTCGAGGCAGACAATTTGTCCGTCCGTCGGCGCCGCATGCGCGTAGGGAGCTCTGATAGGCATTGTAAATCATAGTTCATATGGGTGAGGCAGCTTGATTACGATGTATCTCGAGAGTCAGCTTGATCGGGAAAGCGACGCAAAGTAATCATAGGTTCGTACAGAGTATTCTATATTGCGCGCGGGGTTGAGCATTACAGTGTTGTCATAGGCAACGGACCTCGCCCAAATTAAATCTAGGGAAATAAACATCGAACCCACGACTCAAGTCTAGGTATCAGTACAGAGGCATTGTCAAGCTTTCCAATCCACTTCAGGTTGAAGTTCCCGTCACTGGGTTGTATGAACGACGGCCATCGTACCATCACAATAACAATAACACATGAATCATAAATTCTTTGGAGCGGGGGGATGGCTGACTGTTGGGACCGTGCCTAGATCATCCAACCAAAGGGGCTCGGGGCTGGTATGTATGTATTGCTCTTTAGAGGTAGCTATAACAAGACATTAAGAATACAGAAGAGAAAGAGTGCAAGCTCTTCTATAAATAATGGCTTGAGGCTGCGCTAGACCCGATACAGATGTGATGTAATATGCCAGACGTGTTTGCCTAAAAGAATGATGAAAGGGGTGAATGAAGAAAGTGCTGAACAACGGGAAGAAGTGCTGGGGATGGCCCGAAGGATTCAATAGGGGTGCGCTAGGTTCAAACTAGGCATAGCGCCATGACTTGCCCTAATCAAATTGATTAGGGTTAGATCTGAACCCTGGCCGGTTCAGGCATGTTCGTAACACTGACTAAGACTGGGTCTCAACCGCGCCCCCCTGAAAAAGATCAACTGTTCAGAAATGATTACGATCTACTGCAGAGAACTTGGTGCAACGAGGGCTTCGCGTACAGCGTGATTCAGTCGTCCATTACGGTCGTATCGGCTCAGCCAATCGGGTATTCTAATGAGGGACGCTGCTACCCCGCGAGAGACTCCGACAGGAGAAAGGTGTAGCCCGAGGGCTGGTACATGCGCAGGATTGTGATAAATTAAATCTTGAGTTCTTGGCTGCATCTTAAATTTAAATCAAATTCGAGTCAAACTTAAATGATAATTTAACATTTTGACAGAAGTTATTGACTGTTAACATTCAAGTTGAAGCATCAGTTTTAATGTTTGTTTTGATCAAGATTAATTCGAAAATTGAACTTAAATAGTGAATATTCAGATAATTACTTAACTTGAAATTAATTCTATTAATTGTTTTTTCCCATGAAAGTCTTTAATGTTCAATGATCAGTCACGAATATCAGAATAAACAATTCAATGCATTCAAGCTTGAATCTTCAACGTTCAAAACATTGAATGATGATTAGCAATTTCTTGTCATAGATATGATAGTTATTTTCAACGAGAATCATGATTTTACTACAGAAGACTATCGAGTGTAGAACGTCTTCATCATTCAGTTGTATTGAGAGAGAATATCATCTTTGACGTAAGGCTAGAATAGAAGATCAAGTCGGGGTGGGACAGCGGTTTAAACTCGACAGGCTTCAACGACAGGATTCCTTGACCTGCGGACAATTGCAATGAACCATATCCGCATATAGATCATCTCCACGATCACATCAGAGAATACCGGGTAGTGGACACGAGGCTTTTCGGCAAGCCAGTTGTCAAGCAGACGCTTTGTGTTCAATGCAATATTTATATATTTTGAAACGAGAGACAATTTATGCACGCTACAACGCTACGCACCAAGGCACTCGAGGTCATTGAACACTGAACAGGCGTTACATCGAGGCTGTAGTTACGTCTCGTTGCATCTTCTATTAACCAGCTTGGCACAAACAGACTCGATGAATCTTTCGATATAATCAGGAGAGTTCCTCACCTGAGAACCCTTTTTGAAACTCACTTACAAAAGAGATCGTAACGGAAAGCGGCTGATGAAAATATTCCTTACAACAAATTCAGAGCCTTCGATGTTCAGAAAAAATTTCAACAAAAGAAATGAAACTTTCTTAGGGGAGACGCTTTCCAGTGGTTCAAATCCATCAGGAAAGACTTTCTCGAGGACAATAGAACAGAGGATCAAAAAACCGAGATTGAAAGGTTATTCGAGGACTCATTAAACTTCGAGCAGCCAATTCGAAGGATGGAGGGCGACATAGATACAGAACGTACTGCAGAACGACGGCTGTTTTAGATTGGGCAGAAGGGGCCAGCCTCGAAGTATGCTGCAACCTTTCAGTAAATCGCCGCAGCGGCAGGTAGGGACGTTGATGCTCTCACAGCGCATTTCTATAGAGGACTGAAGGATACGGCAAAGGATGAGATAGCTCATGCGGATCGCCCTACATCTCTGTTTATATTCCGTTTTGTTATAGCCATCACCGTTATAAGCAGGTGCAGTACTTGAATTGCTTTTCAAAAAGACTCAATGTCTTTACTTCTGTTTGACTCTCTCCGCCATCGTTTTCAACTATGAGTTGCCGCTGGTCTTCTTGAATGGCTCTGTGGACTGCGCAATGGACGCTTCACCTTGCACGCCTTGTCTCCACTTGATCTGTGTGACACCGTCAAAGAGTGGTAGGATAATGACATCGATCCTTGGGTCCTCCACGAGGCCCTTGTTGAAAACCCTCAGTGCCTCCCCATTGGTCTCCCAGAACGGTCTCATCACACGATCGAGGTAAGGGTTGAAGTTTTTACCCATCGTCAGGCCGCGGGCGAAGACTGTTCGAATTTTCTCAATCGCTGAACTTTAAAGAGTGGAGGAATATAGAAGATTCTTGGGCTTCGCACGCACCGTTGTCGCAGAATATTACACCCCGAGCGGAAAGAAGTTTCTTGTCAAGAATGATACTAATGTAGGTCGTATAGTTGACTTTGTCTGCGTCGAGGAAGATTATGTCAAATTGACCATCCAACGACGCAAGCCTTTTACCCCAGATCAGTAAGGACAAGGAGACATCAGAGCCAGAGTGAATGTCAAGGCTCACGTTTCGGCCGCCGGCCCCTTGACCAGCTTGACTCGATCTTCTACTCCAGTCTTCTTGAAGATCTCGTTTGCAACCTTGATCATTTCATCGCTCAATTCCAGCGTCACAATCTCCGCCTGTGTCTCCTTGGTGCCTTCGTACCATGCAAGCGCAGAGAATCCGCTGTACGTGCCGACTTCCAGAACTACCGGAAAGAGGGAATGTCAGGTTTCTGTCTTAGGCAAGCAACGATGGCCCGGAGTTGGCGCCATGTGGACGACGAACCTCTTTTTGGAGCGATCCATTGGGCCATCCAGATCATCCATTGACCCTGCAAAGCTGATGACATCTTGTCCGCATCGACAAAGTTCTTCAGCGTGTAGTCCCAGTGTTGTTTGATATGCCGGGGAAGCACTATTTAATGCACAAATGAGCACAACACGGCTTGAAGACTCGAAGAGACAAGAACGACGAGCAGGTAGGTACCGTCTGAGTGCTCCTCGCAGTACTCCGACACCTGATCCGCAAGTTCGGGGGAAAAGGACAAGACACTGGCAAGCATGTTGATGGAATTTACCACAGAAAGTGTATTTGCGACGATGGAGATGTGTAGCTACAGACACCCCCACCACACGATATAGGGGGGTCGATGCCTACATATGTGAGCTGCAGCCTCGATCTACAGATAAGACTGATTATTGAAGGATTTTGAGTTCTGCTCTGCCATCTGCCTGTCCATTGGGACTTTCGGAGCCGACTTGAGGTACATACGTTGCAAGGCTGCATGTAGGCATTCTAGTTTGTCACTAACCAAGCATTGTCAGCATCGGAGGACGCTGCTCGACGCAGATTCAACCATCCTAGGCACTACTACTCAATCTGGCAGGTAGACCACTACCCAGGAAGATCAACCCTGCTTTCATGCACCCGTAGTTCCAGCGCGCTCCGCTCTGCGAAGCCACAAAAGTCGTACAGTACTGGGATATCGACGGACCAGAGCAGTTTTGGGCCCCCACGTCTGGCACATATCGTGCAGCCTAACTAACAGCAACGCTGCCCGCGTGGGTTACCAGAAACGTCATGCCCATGGCGCTCAACAGGGAAGCGTATTGTACATGTGTGGTTGGGGCCCAGTCTTTCTTGCGCCATTCAAAAAGCCCACCATTACTCCGTAGTATTTAATCACATCTTGCCCTCCACAGTAATGGCCATTCCACTGGCACAACCCCGCTTCGACCCGCGCTACGTCCGGCCTTTCTTACTGAGCGAACCTGAGGTTGATCCCCGCATCTCTGCCCCTGGCCGCACCCTGCTCCGCGAATATGCCAAGATCCCCAATAAAGAGATCGCCGCCCATGTCGCTAACATTGTAGGAATACACCCCAACCAACTGCCCTTCGAGGACATCACCACCAGCTGACATACCATCAGCAAAGACGCGCATACGCTCTGTGTCCGTACCCATGCGTCGGACAACTGCGTTTCCTGATCCTAACCCTGTCCCAACATCACCTTTACCCAGAGATTGTCTCTCGCATACAGCAGGGACAAATTTATGTCGACATCGGATGTTGCTTTGCGCAGGACATTCGGCAGCTTGCTCATGATGGGGCTCCCACGCAAAATTGCATAGGTATAGACATAGAGCAAGGGTTCTTTGCACTAAGCGAAGAACTCTTCCGCGACAAGGAACAGCTCGCGGCGCGCTTTCGCTCGGCAGACATCTTCCATGAGGACGACGAGGTGTGGACAGCCCTCTACGGTACAGCAGACATCGTACACGCATCGAGCTTCTTTCATTTGTTCGGGCTCGCGAAACAACGTGTCATCGCGCGTACGATTGCAAAGATTCTGAAGCCCAAGGCGGGTAGTATTGTGCTGGGACTTCAGCTTGCGGCAGTGGGCGAGGCTGAGGAGATCCCAGTCGTGAGTGAGGAGGAGCCAACGTTTTGCCATACTCAAGAGACAATGCAGGCGCTTTGGACTGGGGCTGGGGAGGAAGTGGGATTCAGGGGTAAGTTTGCTGTTGAGACGACGCCGAGACCGGTACCGGCAGGGATGAAGATTGGATTATTGGCCAACCCGAAGTTGCAGGAGGTTTTGTGGGCTGTCAAGGTTGTTTAATGAATTGGTGACCGTCTGCTAGTGTCGCATATTTGCCAGTAGGAATTTCTCACTTCTGTGAGTGATTCAATGGATGCTAAATTTTTCGAAACCGGCGGAAGGGGCTTTGGCTGGTAGATCAGCAGGAAACTTCATATTGTATGACGATCTGTTATTACTTCTCTCAATAACGCGTACCTGAAGTCCGGAAACACAAGAATATCATACGTCCCTTTCGGACTGTATCCTAAACTCCTTCTTCACCCTGATTCCACCTCCTTTCCCACTCCCGGCCCCTCCCAAACCCATGGCTTGTTCAATATTCTCATCATCACTAATATTCCCATCTCTGTCCACCCCACTAACAGGCTTCAGCACCGCTGTACTCGCGCTTGTCTCCCAGGAATGATTTATTGGCTGCAGTGGAACAGCATGATTCCCTTGATCGAACCTATGAAAGCTTCTTTTGGCGCCTGACGAGACGGTGCCGGGTGCGCTACCAAACCATTTTTGCCACACGGGTTTGAGGATCAGGGAGGAAGCGACGATAATGGAGGTTGCGGGTTCAATGGAGGAGAAGATGTGCAGGAGGGTGATGCTGTCGGTGAAGTCTTCGAAGTTGATGAGGGTGGTGTACTTGGCTCGGAGGCCTGAGACGATGATTGAGCTTTGGTGAACTTGGTTAGCAATTTAGTTCCTGTCAGTCGACGACAAGAGTGCCGGGGATGAAGTAACTCTGGGTTCTCTCCAGAGAGATAATGTAAAAATCAGAAGCGGCTTACATGATCCCGATGCTGAAAATCAAACCGAGGCCGATTCTGTTCGCCAATGGAATTTGCAGTTTCCAGATAACCGGTAACGGCAGAATCAGGATAAGACCGTCAGTGATGGCGTCAACGATGCCAACCACCAGATATCCCAGGTCACGGTTTGCGCAGTGTCCGCCAGGAATGGTAAGATCCCAGTTGTACGCGATTGGGACGCAGAAGGCCCAGGTCACGGTACCGGCAAGAATCCCCCAGCCTAAGACAAGTATCATCACGCATGTTGCCGCAATCCTTCCACTTTGGTAAGCTGGGGTTTGGGAGCGACATGCAATCCGTCTGCTTGACTGAAACCTACCGAAGGCTTCGGAGGACGAAGATCCGCTGATAGAGGAGGCAGATGCTGCATTTACTGCAGACTAGAACAGTGCCATAGCACACACCTTGACCGGCGAGTATCTTCATATGATATATCAGTGAAGGAAGCTGAGGAGTAGTGGCGTTGGCTATACTCGAAAATTTGTTTCCAGGTTTTGGGGAGATATCCTGCTTTGCGGGTGGCCGGCGCCGCCGAGGATCACGGCTGAGTACTGGGTTTTAGCTATCACTCTACTGTGGCTTTCTGGGTGGCAAACTGACCAGTACACGTCAAGGACGCTTGAACATAGAAGGCCAACTATATAACGGCGCGTCAGCCGATAACATTTGCTCAAGAGTACATTCCTCGGGTGCACAATACCAGAGCAGCAAAGACCAGATAATCTTCCAAAAGAAAGGCCTTGCGCTTGAGATGACGGGCGTAGATGCGCAATAAGACTGCAATCGTAGAAACAATCACACACACAATCGTAACACCAAAGATCGATATTGATCTTCCTGTGGAGAGAGCTATCGCTGGTGGATAGCGCTCGAAAATCGCCATGACTAAAAAGTAGACGTGGAGGAGAGAGGGCTACATCGATAGATTGAATGTATCTTCAACATCCTCTGCAAGATATCGGCTGCTAGGACCCCGGGCACTCGGGAGGGAGGCACGGAGGGAGGGATCGATTGTTAGACTTGCGGCAAAGCTCTGAGTAATGTGGATCGCCTTGAACCTAAAGACACCTGAATGGTCCAACCACGAAGGGATCATCGTGTCAGCCTGTAGGGTGCTTACCGTCCAGGATTGCGAGGGCCGAAGCGTTGGGACTGGGGGGTGTAAAGCAGAAGATGATAAGCCCAAATAACCTTGTGTGTGGGTGATAGGATCCCTCGAATTCTATCCCATGCATGCGCTGAAGCAGGGACGCTGACAGTGCATAAACTAGGCGGTTAAAGTGCAGCTTTGCCTCCGTCCTGCACTTTACGAGTAGATTGATGCAACACATCCTAGTTGTGGCGTGGAAGCTGCATCTGGGGGAAAAGCTGGTGTTTGCGACCAACGGCTCACGCTGTGACATGTTGATAAGACTGTCAATGCCAAGGCAAACACCGTGAACTGTTCTGATGCAATGACCCAATTCTGTATTGATTGTCTGTCTACGACTTGTGAATGAAACTATGCTGCAGAACGATCGCAATTACATTCACGAGGCTGATCATGAAGCAATTACCCTGGTCCCGTAGATCATACACCCTCGAATGTTCATATCTACAGGTAGATATGTATGTTATTTGACTAATTCAAAGGCATGTAGACGGCCAAGTAATGATTCAGAGAATTCGCTGGTCAGTGCTGAACCTACTTCATGACACATTGTGCTTGTCGAGACGAAACATGTGATATTCATATACTGACCGTTGTATCATCGAAGAACTGACGAGCACGAAAAAAGCATCTTATCTTCTTCACTCTCTGTGTAGACGATTTCTCTGACGTTGCCTTCGTCAGTGTTCATCAGCTCGCGTATGTCTTCTGATTGTATCTCTCTCATCTTTTCAGATTTCAGACTGACTCATCGTTCTATGTAGATATATCAGACAGGCAAGCTATTATCATCGTGATTCTGTTGAGCTTTCGTACTTCATTTCGATCGACATCGCTGATGTTGTTGCAGACTTTCTTCTCTTCGTGTCTCTTATCTCTGTCTTCGATCGATGTTCGCTGATCTTCTGATCGTTGATGTGCATGCTTGTAACGGTTGTCCCTTTAACAACACAAGGTATATACAGAGACCAAACAGTAATCACTATTACTAGACTTGAGGTCTGGAGATAGCTGAGACAATAATATGTATTGACTACTTACATGAGTTGAGCACGAAGCTCCTATCTAAGGGAACGACCATCGTTATATAGACATAGGAGATTCGTGCGATCGCCTGGGTCGCTGGGTGACCCCGTCGACCCAGACCCTGGATCATGAGGGTCGCTCCATGATCCCAATGATCCCATATAACGGATCATTAGCACGTGACCATGACCTTACTAGCTCAGGGTCCACCATGCTGTGAACTACGCTTTATCCCGCCGTAGTTCCTATCCCAACCCGGGCCGTGTCCTAACAATGCTGATCTGCAACATCTGAGACTCTCTAATGATCGATTCGAACGACTACATCTTGTTTGTCATCTCATGACTCATGATCGACTTGTTCAACTTCATACTCATTGTTCTTGTCTTGAGATATGTTATTGATATGTACTTTCTGCATCAGCGTGAAAAAACGTTCACAGTGTTGAAGATCTCGCTACTATCGAGATTTCTTGTGACATCGACATTAGAAGAATTCATCGCAGATTCTAGATCATGATCATACGTGTTTTGATGACTCGTCATCGTGAATGACTTTGCTGCATTGCTAGATGAGTTGAAAGCGAACTCTGAAAAAACTGTATTGACAGTTTATGTAGCTTTTGCAATTCTCGAAGAAACAAGCTTTGAGCGTGAGAAGACTTTAAAGCTACGATCACAGCTAAACGAGTCATATCTCACTCGTCGAGTCGCTTTGTTTCTTCTCGACACTGCTATCGTTTCTCGTACTATCGTGAATCATATGATGAGTTGAAGATTCATGCTTCGCTTTAATGAGTACTGATCACTATATCAAGATTCAACGATACTTAAACTCTTTGTTAATTGATCTTTCATCGATAACAGTATTGATCGATACATTCGTAGTATCTATTCTCGACTTTCTCATAGAGCTTGAAATTATGAGCTTCGTATTTCTTCAGACACTCATGAGAAAGAATGATTATGACTTTACATCTCTTCAGAACGCGACTTGTAAACAATCGCTGCTATTCACTCACTGTCAACTCTTCAACTCATGTCGTTAATCTGTATCTAGTTAACACTTTCTGATGAATCAACATAATAGTTTGTCAACTCTGCGACTACTTTCTCAATGATTGCGTCTCATTACATATCACACGTCGCACAGACATTTGACATCTTGAGTATCGTCTTTACAACATTTTTCTTGTCGTCGCGATTGCGTCAATCGATCTGAGTATCTTCGACGCGAGGTTACAGTATCATCTTCACTACATAATGCTTGCTCTCAATGCTTTTCTCATCATGTTTGTCGACATCTACAGCACGCTCATCACGATCAATTATGTGACTGAATGCTTCTCAGAGTTATCTCTTGAAGTGTCTGTCATCATGAGTGTATATAGACAGATTCTTGAACTGAGCTTGTCGTTTTTTGTGATACAGAATGAGAGTTGAATCTGACTGATGAGTTTGTATCGACTTCTTTTGCTCAGCTCTCACATAGTCTCAAAGTTTGAACTCTCTTTCACGATAAGACTTGACAATTGAAACAGACTCTTTGACATCATGATCTTCATCTGTACCTGTAACTACTTCATCATCAATACACAATCACTTCTTATCATTGATTAATCAACCATCAATCACTAATCAATCACTAATCAATATGTCTTCAATCAAGAATGTAGAATGTTAATCAAATCAATTAATATCTCATTTATGTGAGATTAATCTAGCATTAATCTAGTAGATTAATCTGGGAAGGCGGCCCGCAAAAATGATGTTGCTAAAAGAGTTCTCAGCAACTTCGTGGGCTGATAGTCGATTCGAGGCTGGTTTCACAAGGTCAGAAGCCACATTAGCATCTTGAATTGAATCTTGCTCGAAATATTTTGCCTAAGGTAAAATCTTGAAATCGCCCATCTACTCGCCCATCTACTTGCCCACCTACTCGTTCACCTACTCGCCCACCTACTCGCCCACCTACTTGTTCACCTACTCGCCCACCTACTTGCTCAGTTATTCGCTTCATGATCTATCTCATGACCTACCTCATGACCTACTTCATGGCCTATTTCATGGTCTATTTCATGACCTACTTCATGACCTACTTCATGTGAAATATACCAACTGTCTGGCCAATTGTGTTTGCCGTCTTGTTTGGAAAGGAGTGGTCTACTTCATAGTATGCTTCATACATGCTTCATAGCACATGCTAACTAGCTCAATAGAACGCATTCTTCATGGCTTGATACCGAGCTTTCTACCAAACGCCCTACCAAACTCCCTACCAAATTTCCTACCAAATTTCCTACCGAATTCCCTACCGAATTCCCTACTGAATTCTCTACCAAACGTTCTACCAAACGCTCTACCAAACTCCCGACCAAACGCTCTACCGAATTCCCTACCGAATTCCCTATCGAATTCTCTACCAAATTCCCTACCAAATTCCCTATCGAATTCCCTACCAAAATCCCGACCAAACGCCCTATCAAACTTTCTACCAAATTGTCTATCGAGCTTTCTACTGAGCTTCCTATCGAGCTTCCTACCGGGCTTCCTACTGAGCTTCCTACCAAATTCTCTACCGAGCTTTCTACTGAGCTTTCTACTGAGCTTTCTACTGAGCTTTCTACTGAGCTTTCTACTGAGCTTCCTACCGAGCTTCCTACTGAGCTTCCTACCATATTTTCTACCGAATTCCCTACCAAAATTCCTACCAAACACTCTATCAAACTCCCGATCAAACGCTCTATCAAACTCCCTATCAAACGCCCTACATGCTTTCAAATACACGTCGGTCGAACGCATAACACACGTCAAACAGTGCTTCAAACAATGCTTTCTATCGAGCTTCCTACCTACTTTTCACCCTACATGCTCAGCTATCTACTTCGCTATCTACCTTACTCGCCTGCTTACTTGTTCAGCTACCAACTCAACTACCTACTCAGCTATCTACATGTTCAGATATCAACCCATCACTCTATCTACTGTTGAAAACAGAGAACAGTACTGCTTCCTGCGTGGTTAGTAATCTTCGCTCCCAGCCGAAGGTCGACGCTAGAGGATTCAGAGGATTCAGGACATTTACCTTCTTCCCACTTCTTCCTTCCGTAGTTCCTACTTTCTAGAACAACAACAATCAGAACATCAATATGACCTCGTATTTCAACACCTACTCGCCTATCTACATGTTCAGCTATCAACTCAGCTACCTACTTGTTCGCCTACTCGTCAGCCTACTCGCTCCAAAACATGCTTCAAAACATGCTTCATGCGACGTGTTCAAACACGCGTCATTCGCTTCATGACCTACTTCATGGCCTACTTCATAGTATGCTTCATACATGCTTCATACATGCTTCATAGCACATGCTAATTAGCTCAATAGAAAGCACCCTTCATGGCTCGATACCAAACTCCCTATCGAGCTCTCTATCGAACACTCTACATCATTGCATTTGCATTTGCGCATTATCTTTGCGCGGAAAACAAGAGAAAATACTGTCTATTTATTCCTATTTAAAATCTTGTCGGGTCGGGTCGGGAATCCGGATCAATACTCGATACCAAAATCGTGACTCGGCTCGAATACTTGATACCAAAATTCTGACCCGAATCGGGTCTTGGCGGGCCGGGAACCCGGCCCGACGCGGCCAGTCTAGTCATTAGGGTAGATAGGCATGTAGATATATTGGGTGAACTATCTAGTAGGTAGGTAGGAACTGCGGAGGAAGGAAGAAGTGGGAAGAAGGTAAATCCCCTGAATCCCCTGAATCCCCTAGCGCCGGATGTGGGCGGAGATTACTAACCATAGGGGTAACAGTACGTACGTGGTACGTACTGTTCCCTGTTTCCAACACTAACCGCTAATAGAATCCCCGAGATCTCATAGCTGAAGTCTTGCGTTGGCACTTCGCGCAGCCGAAGAAAGTGGTGAATTATTCGACCTCGAAAACGGCTGTGTATGGGGACTCGTGCATAGGTTCCCTCAGAAGATGAGTTCGGGCGATATGTCTGACGCCGTGGATAATCCCCACTTGTGCTCCAGCCCAAAGTGTTGAAATCCATTTGCTGTTGTGGACCCTTCGCTTCGCCGTGTGATGCTGCGTTTAGCTCCTGATGATAATCTACTGGCGGGCGAAGGATGGGAGAGCGTCTTGCGTCCTGCGTGATGACGACTGAAAACAGTGGAACAAGATAAATGAAGACCGCCTCGAAAGGCTCACTATTTAATAAGCTGTCTTCTCCTACCCACTTTCCAATCTACATTTCAATACGGTGCGTGTCTTGTCAATACCTTCACCATGCCTTCTTTAACATCAATTGCCGAAGACATTCTGGCAAATGCTAAGCGTCTCGATGCTCATCTCTCTTACAAGTCTGTGGCACCCACGTCTTTCGACCACGACAGTCTTGTGGATCTACCACATGACATGGAGTCCGTGCGAAACGCTTTGATCGACTCAACACATACTTTGAAGCAGCTGGCCCAAGGTCCTGTAGGGCGTACGGTGGAAACTCTGTTCACTGTAGGCTCTTGCGGCTTCAAGCGAATATGTAGTCTCTACTAACATGTAAGCAGTGGACTGATGTCCTATGTCTCCGCGCAATCTACACTTTCAAGCTCACTCACGCTGTACCCATCGAAGGGTCGGCCACATACCAAGAGATCGCCCAAGCCAGTGGCATCTCGGAGTCTCTCGTGCGTCGTTTCCTCCGCCATGCAATGGCGAACCGTATTTTCGCAGAGGTGTCTCCTGGCCGTGTACGTCACACGGCGACCTCGAGGATGCTTGTAAAGGATTCGGATTTCTTTGATGCTGTTGGCCTGGAGACTGCAGAGCTTGCCCCGGCAGCCGGCAAATTCATCGAAGCATTGACAAAGTACGGCGATTCTGGCGAGCAGACCGAAACAGCTTTCAGTCTGGAGAACGACACCACATTGTCCATCTTTCAGTACCTAAGTCAGCGCCCTGAGCGAGCACGGCGATTTGGTGCTGGCATGCAGTTTTTCACCAAGAGCGAGGGATGGGATTTGAAACATCTTGCTTCAGGCTTTGATTGGGCTTCCATTGACCGCCCTGGCGCCACAGTGGTGGACATGGGTGGAGGCCACGGCTCAGTATCGCAATTCCTGGCCAAAACTACACGGCATGTGAAATTCATTGTGCAGGATCTCCCGAGTACGGTTGAACAAGCGCGTGTCTCGCTGCCTTCTGAATTTCAAGGACGAGTCGAGTTTATGGGCCATGATTTTTTTACGGAACAAACACTCCAAGGGCCAGAAGTCTTTCTCTTTCGATGGATCATGCATAATTGGAGCGACCGCTACTGCGTCAAGATCCTACAGAATCTAATTCCGGCAATAAAAGATGGAAGCAGGGTACTTTTCTACGAGTATGTTTTGAAAGATGAGGCGGAAACGAAGATAACTGAAAAGATAGGATTGTAAGTCTTTGATAACGCTGGTTCTGTGGGGTGTTGACCTAGGCTGATTGTGATCCCCCACAGAGACTTGGACATGGTGATGGCAGCTTGCTTCAACAGTGCCGAGCGAACCAAACATGACTGGCTTAAATTGTTAAGCATGGTCGACGAGAGGCTTGTTTTTCGCAGTATAACCCGGCCCGAGGGTAGTACAATGAGCATCGTCGAGGCTGTGTGGCATTCGTCCTAACAGTAACGATTACCATGTTTCAGGGATGCTGGAGAGCGTCATTTACGTTCATTGTCGCCGGGCTTGAAGCTATCTACAGTACTCAATCACCGTCAATACGACGCTTTATATACCTCTAGACTGCCTGTTCCAGTCGATAGATTTGTATTTCGTCTGTTTTTTCGCTTCTTTTTTGGTGAAAACGCTCAACCTTTCAGACCCATTCCCTGCAAGGACGATATCTTAGAATTCTCCAAATCCTTTGAGCCCTGAAAATTTTCTTTCGCAAGAGTTCTAGCGTCTAGCTACCGTCTTCAAAACGTCGAAATGGGTGGCAGACAGAACTAGCATCACCGAATCTCATTTGCTTTCAATATCTATGTAGTTGATATACTATGAAACGAAACCGCTCACTTAATTCCTGCGGAAATAACACCATAGTGTCTATATACAAGCGAGTTAAGCTTTTCTCGTCATGCAAAGGCTTTAATTACCCTTCACTTTCTCAAATGCGTGCTTTGCCAGAGGCGTATCATGTCGTTGCAATCTTGTAGCCAAAGAGCCTTTGAATCACTGGGAGTCACGACGGCTGCAGGTGCCGACAACACCGAGGTTGCCCTCTATCGTGGACCAGATCGTGTTGGGTGTGTTCTCAAGTGGTGTCCACACAAAAGTATAGAGGCATTGGTGTGGCCACGGATGATGCTACTCTAATAGCGGAAGGCTTTATTCGGTCGCGGTTTCGCGTGCAAGACAGTTGGCAGAGGACTTACAACGTACCAAGTAAGAACAATGCACTGAGGACGATCTTTCGCCCGGTGGACTGTTTCAAGCGCGTCTTTGGGGTATCGGTAGTACTGGAATGCCCAAGTCGATAATGCTGTTCGACCGCGAGGAACGAGCTTAGTGGGGGCTACGGATAAGTCTCTGTCAGCAGTGCTCGATAATGAAAGCAGATATCATTCTATGTAGTATCAAGTACGTACCCCAGCCGGCGTTCTGTGTAGGCTGTGTTGCACCCATCATCACTTTGAAGCATGGTGCCTTTGACTCTTCTATTGTGATCTGGACCATCTCTTCTCTTGAAAACCCGCTCGAATTCCGAGTCTGAATGGTCTTTCATCATATCCTTGAACATCAACTTTCATCTTGCTTTCGCATCATCGCATGTCCAGTGTGACTTGGACTCCGAGGCAACCTCACTTATACACTTGGTTGTACTTCCGTACCAATGCCCTGTTCCTGTCTGTCGCGTCTCTTCAAAACAGCCGCAGTTTCATTCAATGGTTTCATCAGTCTTACTGGACTCTACCTTTCTTTCACTCTCCTCAAAGATGTAGCGCTCCGGTAGCTTGTGAAGCAATGCTTCTTGCGACTCGCTGACCCGTTCTCAACGCAGCCACACACCAATAATCATATATCGAGATGTTGTTCTCCAACAATTCACTAGAGATAAGCATCTCCCACAACTGCTGAGCCCACACTTTCTACCATGCAATACCCATTTGCCTACTAATGTTGTAGACGACTGCTTTGCAGATCGGCCATCGCTGGAGAAAGGGTAACATCTTCTTGGTCACCATCTAGTTATCACAGACAGTACAATCTCAACGCCATATTCAGGGCTCAATGAAGCAAGCCGGCATGTCGCATATCCTCTCCGCGGTCCTACTACTTGCAAGCTGTAGTATAGGAGCCGGCGCATCAGCCCTCATTGACGGCGATGGCGTCTCTATTGTTGGCGGGAGTACCAAGTTGGTCACTCGATCGACAGTGCCAATTATACTCTCGTATGTGCTTCTGACGACCCTGGCTTGATGCTCTGACTAACAATAGCTTTCACGACCTGGGGACTTCAACATAACCGTTACCGATATATCAGGCCATAGTGACGGGATACAGTCCCGAGAACCGAATCAAGCCCACGGTGCCCCATCAAATCACAAACGCGATGTCAGCCGCGCTATTGACACGTGCCCACCCGGAGTCCCTCACTTCATCCGCTCCACATGCGATCACACCAGTGGAAGCCTGAACTTCAAATCCTACAAATTGACATGCAGCTCCTTCGACCCAGGCGCCATCGTTACCCGCCTTATAGCTTTCCCCGACCCCATTACCCCCGGTTCCTGCGGCCCGAATGAGTTCTGCTTCCAAAACAACCATAACCAAAACGCTCCCGTCGCTTACTGCGTCAGCCAGACAAACATGATCACCCTTGTTGCAGCAGGCGCCTCTCCATCTGGAGCCAGCCAAGTGAGCTTGGATATCACAGGCCCGGCACAATCTCCTTGGGAACACGATTGAAGTTGTCATTAGCACCCCGGATGCACGTACAGTCGTCAAGATGGATAGCATATCCGTGACGGCGCTGGCAATGGATAAGATCAATGGACAGGAGAGCTACAGGGCGCAGGTTGGGGGTACAAACTCTTGTCAGGGTTGCTCAAGTATCGAGCTTCTGATGGTGCCGCAGCGGACAGCAAAACTGAGGTGGGATTTCAGTTTTCACGGGGTTGCTGCCGGGGCATCAATGTCTGTCATTTATTGGGCGACGACTTAGATGTGAGGGGTGAGAGCAAAGGATCGAGCAGATTCCTGAATATGAAAACGGTGCAGAATTGTGATGCCCTGCTGGTCTCACGGTATCGTTGATTGCGAAACCTGTATCGTTTTTTAGAATTTGCCGAGAGCCCCATCAAATTTAGTGGCGAATCTCCTAAAAGTGCAAAATAAGAACCAGAGTTGTGAAATCAACACCACTGCCCCCCCAGTGCTTCATATGTAGTATATTCAATGCTCCATATGTGGCCTATTCAGTGCTTCATATGTAGTATATTCAGTGCCCCATGTGTGGTCTATCCAGTGCTTCATATGCGGCCTATCCAGTGCCCCTTATGTGACCTACCCAGTGCTCCATATGTAGTATATCCGATGCTCCATATGTGGTCTACCCAGTGCTCCATATGTAGTATATCCGATGCTCCATATGTGACCTACCCAGTTCTCCATATGTGACCTACCCAGTGCTTCATATGCGGCCTATCCAGTGCTTCATATGTGGAGATTCGCCACTAAATTTGATGGGGCTCTCGGCAAATTCTAAAAAAACGATACAGGTTTCGCAATCAACGATACTATCTACATATAATAGTCAACCACCACAACAACAACATCATCGACCCCGTTATGCACTCACCCACCTGACGATTAACATGCTACTACTCAAGTTTTTACTGACAAATCATTCATATTACCTCGTATGTTTATATACCTAGACATGCCAATCGACTTGTACATACTATATGTACACTCACCCTTCCCCAGTTTGGATGTAAATTCATCCCATCTCCGCACTCAATAGCGATAGCAAAACTTGCAGGATTTGATACAAAATCTGGGGATGCCCATAAACGCTCTTGTATATGGCTTTTTCATAGAACACGAGTTAAAGTGGGCACGAAAAAAAGAATAGCGTTTTAGAAGAGTCGACATTGTTCAGGCGCGGAAAAAATTCCCCGGTTGCATCTCATCGGCAGGATCAGTGGCTGAGCTGAACGTCCCGGGGCGCAGCGGCAGGATGCGAACCGCAGCATAAATCCTTGCAGAAATCCTTCGAGACTCACCACGTCGTGAACTTTGTAGGCTTTCCAACGCCAACTTCCTATTTCCTTCAATTCGTTGTCGATACCCTCTCCTTCTACCTTCCTTTCCTTTCCCCTTTCCGAACCAAAAAATGTCTTTCAACTTGGACCGCGCGATCAGATGGAGTTTCCGCATATCTCAATGCACCCTGCTACTAGCCTTGATGCTCGGCACAGCTTCCATCGCAGCAATTCCGGAACTCAGGTGGGAAGGGCCGGTGTTTATGTATGTTACCACCGCATCATCTCCCTATCTAGAGTAGAATATTTGACTGGGACCCTAGTGCGTGGCTCCTGCTCGAATCTCTAAGCGCCGGGATTCTATTCGCGACCTTCGTTGAGGTCATCTTCGCCGCCCAATATCAGCTTCAGGCGCGGGGATATGCAGTTTTCCAGGGCGTGAAGGTTTTGCTTTGGACGGCCATCGTTGTGGTTTGCGTTGCTGCGGCGAGCGCGGAAACAAGAGGATGGGAAGGGGCGTTGGTGGTGTTGTTGATCGGGGTTTTGGTGCTGTAAGTGCTGTGGTGCGTCTAGTGTGGGGAGGGTTATGCTGATGATGCTGATGGGGTACAGAGCGCTTTTTGCTGGGAGTCTGGTGTATGCGTTGGTGGTGCTTCGGGGGGAACGCCCTGTGCCTGAAGAGGACGAGGCTGCACCTTTGCTGGCAGATAGCGAGAGTGATTAAATGATGGAACATCTATGCAGTTCTTACCGGATGGGCTGGAACCTACGTTTCTTATACATCGCTTTTCGAATCGTATGAATGTGCGCTAGAAAAGTCTGTGCCTGGAGGGTTGAGCACTTCTCATACTACATATCGAGTCTTGAGCTTTATTCCAGTCTTCTTGCCACCACCTTTAGAGATCGTGCTGCATGGACTTAGTTTCAAAGAGCTGAGACCGATCAGTATAATTTGATGAACGGACTCAAGGGAGCTTCAAAGCGACGCCGAGAGTATACTAAAGACACATTCAATGATGTGGTCGAGGTCCATTGCGTTGCTTGAAGCTAAACGAAAGAAAAGAGGAGAGGAGAGGAGTCGAAATCGATCAAAAGGAGGAAGCAAGGGAGTCCTAGACGCTTTTCGCAAATACTTCGTCGTTGAATTTGGAATTGAGTGTGGTAAAAGCAGATCTTGAACACCTCTCCTTGGAGGACTCCGAGGCTTGTCTGTTATACCTGTTTCAACCCCCTCGCCCTATACCGCAGCTCCTAATTGTTAGCGGTCGACCATACGCAACATCAAATGAGAAGCTTTGTCCAGGTATATTTAAAGTTTGTAAAGCTCTTGACGATTGATGGATTGCTGGCGGGTCATGGTTGAGATGAAGAGTTTAGCTGGACTCGACAATTCTCCCAGCTCCCCATCGTCACGAGCATCAATGTTGCCTCTCTCCATCCAGTCTTCAAGATCTATTGCAACCCCGTCATCCCAAACGCCGCAAACCTCATCCCCCCACCGGGTCCATACCGATTCCTTCCCGCCCCAACATACCTCGTCCTCCTCTTGATTCTCTCTGCAATAGCTGCCACAGAATATACCACTTGCTCCAACGCCTCCCTCTTCCCCTGTAGTGATTGAGGTTTGGAGTGTGCCGAATTCTGATTCGTTGGCGGGGTTGGAGGACCGGGGGACGGTCCATGTCTCGGAGGCGATGGCGGGCGGGGGAGTAGTTGTAGCGGGCTAAGATTTCGCCTTTTAGGTTAAAGAGGGACCAGATATCTTTCTGCGGTGAAGGGTCCACACGCACTGAACCTCATCCACCATAGTGATATACCTCTGCGTCTGCGCGCTCTCCAAGCTCAGCCCTTGCTCTTGCTTGATTTGGTATGGGTGATAGTAGTGCTGGAGTTGTGACTTTTGAGGAGGTTGGTTGCGATCGTGGTAGGTTTGGCGGTTTGGGAGGAAGTGGGGGAGAGGTGGATGAATACGTCTGGTTTGCGGGAGATCAAGCCGCGGGTTCGATTGGAGATGATGGTGTAGGTTGATAGGTGAACGGTGGGAGATGGGGTGGCGGGGGCAGGGGAGAGAGTTTTAGGTGGTGGAGGTGGTTTGGTGAAGGTAGTAGGTTTGAGGGAAAAGGAGGGGGCGGAGGACGTTGTTCGAGGGGCTGTGTTCGGTGGCTTCTAGGCGAGGAGGAGCAAATTGCGAATTGCTGATGAGATTCGAAGAGCTTTGCGCGGTGTCCTCTAGAGGAGAGGAATCAGTGACATCTATATACTCGGACATTTTTTCGTCCCTAATACCACTCAAAGAGCTCTTTTCAGTAGTCCATAACTAGGCGTAACAGAAGACTTCTCCATTGCGACTGAAATACGTCGCCAATTATAGGGTAATCTTTAAGGAGGTCGATAATAAGTCGCTTCGGTTCTGGACGGAAAGCCATCGTATACGATATGTACTCGTACTCGGCCAGTTGAAGATGGCCGAAAGGATGTTGTTATTGATCCGGAGTAAAGTCGCCACCATCCCATCGCCAACAAGTCGATACTGTATGAGATCGAAATGGAAATGGAAATCAGGAGTATCAGGTAGGTAACGGGAATAAATTTGCTAGATTTGTACGCACTCTGCTATTGTGCAAACCCTATGAACCACTTTTGAAAAAACGTAATCGTCATCCGCGTCGTTTACATAGACCCACTCAACCTGATATCCCTCGAACTAGCACCAACCATGACCTTGAACTCTCCCTCAGGAACAAGCCAGCTCTGCGATGCCGAATCCCAGTAAGAAATATCCTTTCGGCGGATCGAAAAGGTAACCTTTCTGCTAGCACCGGCGTAGACGCCGACCTTCTGGAAGCCTCTGAGTTGTTTGGAAGGGGTGGATGGGGCGGAAGAAGGTAGACCAATGTAGAGTTGTGCTGCCTCGCGACCTTCGACGGAACCGGTGTTGGTGATGGTGGCAGTGACGGTGGCAACTTCATGGTAGAGGGAGTCAATGCCTCCTGGAGCCTTAGATTTACCGGCGGGGGATTTTTGGTAGTAGTTGATGGTGAGGTCGGAGTATTTGAAGGCGGTGTATGACATACCGTAACCGAATTCGTAGCGGGGCGTGATACCGGCGGCGTCGAAGTGACGGTAGTCGATGAAGAGGCCCTCTGGGTAGTTGTCGTCGAGGGATTGAACAATATTGGTTGCGTAGTCGCTGGGGCTCTTGGCAATGGTGTATGGTAGCTTTCCACTTGGGTTCGTCTTGCCGTAAATAATATCAACCAAAGCGTTTCCTGATTCTTGGCCTGGAATACCAGCCCAGACAACGGCAACAACGTTTGGCAAGTCGATGAATTGTTCCATGACGATGGCGCCAACGCTGTGGATGACAACAATAGTCTTCTTGTTGACGGAAGCAACAGCCTGAACAAGATCGTTTCCGTTGTGCCATGGTTCAAGGTTGTTTCGGTCTCCAGCAACGCCTTCAACAGTAATGTAGCCTTCTCCGGAGTCGGAGTTGATGAAAACAATGGCGGTTTCTGCGGTCTTGGCAGCAGTGGTGCCAGCGGTGGTGTCATCAGCAGTTGAAGTGGTAAGTTTAGTACCGTCTGCAGCAGCCTGAACCTTGATGGCATCAAGCGGCCCAATTAGGTATGGGAATTGTGCGGTTCCAGATCCCCAGCCCATTGCCAAAGTTCCATTGTCGCAACCACGGTCGTTGCAGGCGTTTGGTCCTGCTGGATTTACAATGGCATCTGCACCAATGATTGCCAGACTTAAAGGCTTCTTGAGAGGAAGAGCACTGTTGGTATTTTTCAATAGAACTGTACCGTCACGTGCGATAGCTCGGGCAACAGTGGCGTGGTTGGACTGAACGTCAGGTCCTCCAGCGCCTCCATTGAACGAGTTAAATTTGACTTGTGGATAGCCAGTCTCTTGTCCAAGGTAGTACCATGATGCTAGAATACGGCGGGCCATGTCATCCAATCGAGATTGAGGAACTTGGCCACTGCTGACGGCAGCTAAAAGAGCCTCACCCCAGAGGAAGATTCTGTCACCGAATCCGCTTCCAGGCATTGACATGTCCAAACCAGCAATAGCACTGTTGACGGTGGTATGTTGAGCTGTCCAATCACTAACGACATATCCTTGGAAGTCCAGTTCGTCTTTCAACAACCCGTTCAATAGATCAGTACTCTCGCAAGCATAAGTTTCGTTAAGCTTGTTGTATGAGCACATGACCGATGCAACATTAGCTCTGACAGAGTCGGCAAATGGCCATAGGTACAGCTAGAATTGCTCGTTAGATTCGGGTATTTGAAAGGTAGAATTCGAGACTACAAACCTCATGCATGACTCTGTCGGCAATGTTGCTGCTGATTGTGTTTCGGTTCAGCTCCTGCTCGTTTCCAACTATTCATATTATTAGTACTTCATAGTCGAGAACTTGATCCTAACAGAGATTCGGAACCTTACTCAAATGTTTCGCACAAGCCTGGGCTCCGGAGGATTGCATGCCTTTGATGGTCTGTTGTAGTCGTTAGTGCTTCTCTTTCGTGATTCGTCAAAATACAAAGGGGTTTGGCTTGGGGGACATCTTGGCATAACATTGACTTGAATATGCGAATTTACATACCTCGGCCATGGCAATTCCAGTAAGGTATGGGTCCGAAGAGAATCCCTCCCAGTTACGTCCTCCCTGTTCGCTTATCAGTCAACCTAGACAAACAGAATTTCTGATATTAGACGAACCGCAGCATTCTTCCCAAGGGGTCCAGCTACAGGTCCAAGCTGCAGATTGACACCTAGACCCTTGGCTTCCGCACCCATTGCTGCTCCTCTTTGGTTGATCAAACCAACATCCCAGGTTGACGCAGCTTGAACACCCGCGGGAAAGGCAGTTACGCCTTGAGCAAAACGGATACTATGAATATCAGTAAATCCAATTCCAGATATGATAGTAAGTTGGCGTTCTTACCCGAGAGGAGAATCCTGGAGACAGAATTCAGGGTACCCAATGGCGGGGATAGCAGCAGTATTCCCAACACAGGGACCTGCTGTCCATCCGATACCAGTAGCCAATTCAACTTTATTCTGGTTACTCAACTTAGCTAATGCAGCGTTCGCCTTAGCATAAGCAGCCTTCCAGTCACCATCGCCAGGTGAAGCATATGCTAGGGTGACAACAGCCGCAAGGGCGAGGGTATTGAAGATCTTCATAAATTCGCCTCTGGTTCTTTTTTACCTGGTGTTGAGCTTTCCGAGGGAGGTACACGGCAGGAAACATTCCATAAGGGAATGCTCTGCTTTATAGTTCATATGTCCATGAAGCTCCTGTAATTCCAGATGGTGACACGCGGATATCGGTTGCCTCTTTCGATCTTAGCGTAGCATGATACTCTACTGCGTGACAATGACTCCTCTTCCATACTGCAGTCTGCAGATGCAGTCAAGCATCCAGAATGCCATGTGGGTAGGTCGGCAAACGGACAACGTTGCATCACGAGGTCTCTTCCAAACCGATGAAGCCTTTCCCAAATAGACTGGGGTCCTTCTGACCGGCTGACATTTGTGTCTTACATCTCTTCGTTCAAGCCATGAGATTGGACATGTGAGATGAGAATGGCAGGGTGGCAGGGAGTTTGATATTAGCAAGACTAGGAAGTAGTAACCCCGCAAAATGTAGAATTACTTTGACGCCCAGGATGGTTAAGTTCATCTCTCTCCACATGGATGATGGAGTAGGTACCTTAAGGTAGTCACTGGAGGAATTAGGGGAATTAGGGGGTCACACTGAGATGGGTTGATGTTCCGCGGCATAGAAAGTAAGGTAGAGACCCGTTTTACCCCGCAATGAACAGCACAGTAATCAACCATCCAAGGCCATGGATTGGGTCCAGTGATACGCGACTGCACCAACGCTAGATTTCCGTAAAGAAGGGCGGGAAACAATGCTTGATTGGTCGCTGTGTTATCCCTAATGACTTTACCTCGGTACGGAGTACATAAGCTATCAATAAGAGGGGATTCATCGTAGTAGATGCGGCTCATAGACGGGACCTTTGAAATGCTTAAGATCAAAGAGGCCAATTGATTCTGCCTCAGGACCTCAGACATGTGGGGCTAAGCCCCTGCGGGTTAGCTCCCTACGCTAAGCCCCTACCAGGTTAGCGCTTTGCTTACTACGGAAGCTGCGATTCCACCAAATCTTGTTCATGACTAATCCTACTAGCCTTTTTCGCAGTCTTCTCCGCCGGGGGGTGCAGCTCGCCGGGGGGTTGGAAAAGTTGAGCCGGGATTGGAAAATATTCTTGGCGTCGGGTTGAACTTCAAAAATTGCATATGCCCCGCACATTCAAGACTTGACGTCGGGTTGGAAAAGCTTCGAAGCCTATGCGAAGCAGATGCCAAGAGCATAAAGCGAGATCACAAAAATATTGACATCTAATCAAAAGAATCTCGACTGTGCATATGCGCAGCATCAACTGAAAGCATCGACGCTGAAAATCGAGCGAATGAGATAACAGATTGACTAAATGATTTGAAGATGAAAGTCGCAGTTCGCATATGTCACGCATATACAAATGTCAAAGACGACGAAAAAAGTGATGATGCAAATCATGAGCTGAACAACGAGAATGAAGAAGAAAACGCACGAGAAAGATCTGACGAGAATAACGTGAGCGATAGCTTGTTGATGAGCATGTCACAAGTTGAGTTCATGATTTTGCATGTTTTGTGCATATGCTAAGCATATGTAGAAGAATCTTCGCTCGTCTTGCTATTCATGATATATGCGTGGCCTGCTGTTTTCTCGATGCTTCGCTCAAGCTGTGCATATGCACGACTTCAATACTTCGCTCTTGCTGTTTATCTTCTAGCTATTTTAGCTATATAATATCAATTCTTGAGCTCATGATTAGCATATGCAGAAAGCTGAGTCGAGGTTGGAATGATTTTGAACTCATGATTAGCATATGCAGAAAGTTGAGTTCGAGCCGAAATCAAAAAAAAAAGTTCCGGCCCTGACTCAACTTTTCCAACCCCCCACCAACTGTAACCCCTCTTCGCCGACCTTCGAAAACGGGTCAAGAAGAACCGGCACCTACCATCGTCAACGTCTATTCCGTAAACCATCGTGAGTTCGCGATCACTAGAAGAGTTCACCCTCTAACCGATCAGGGTTAGAGGGTTAATGAGAGCAGTCGGCAGGCAGTAGTGCACTACGAAGCTCGAGAACGCGAAGAGACCTCGCCATTCTCTATTGGTCTTGCAGGCGCACAGATCACATACGATAGAGCCGGGAAAATAAATCCAACCCCAATTCTACCAAACGGGACATGGTCACAGGCTTTACCGTACAAGCAAACTCTATACCCACCGAGAACCTAAGACCCTTAATCCACAGGCAGGATATCCTCTCAAAAAAGGGGTCTCAAAGATAGTATAAGGCTTCCAGTACATGAAACGGTCAGAACTCAGCAGAGGGGTATCTCGGTTCGAGGGGCAGATCTGTGGGCACGCAGACACGCGTTCAGGACGCGAAGAGACGAAGAATGAGTTCGTAAAGTGCTGAATCGATAGTGGTGACAAGCTACAAGTATAGCTTAACGATTATCCAAAGCGCTACCAGCTAATACTTAGGGTTAAGCTTACTTACCATAGCAACCGAGACAGAGACGACTGCAGAGAGTATTGCCCGGGAGCATCGTTACCTGATTCGTGAACAGCGGTATTTCCGGTTTAGCGTCGATTAAGGTCTGCAAAACATTGGCTTGGAAGAAGCTGAGAAAACGCCTAATGTTGTAGCCGCGACTAAGGAATACATTGGCAGTTAGGCAATTTTTGATTAAGTGACTGCTTTTAGAGAGACGATTTTCCGCCGTGTAGGTATGTCTTTAGACTCGGTGAATTTTTTCGGTCTCTAATAATTATTATTATAAATAGGGGTCACGTGCTATTGACCGTAGCCTAGAAGAAATAGGTACTTCAATGCAGGTTTTACCAGACCCTACAGTGATGCCAACCATGCGATCGAAAACTTATTACATGGTCCCTATTCAATGGTCGGATGACTTCACCGGCAGGGAAGATATTTTGCAAGTACTGAGCTCAAAGCTATGTCAAAATGATAAATATTCGAGAGTTGCGCTCGAAGGACTGGGAGGTGTTGGCAAAACGCGTATAGCGCTTCAATTTGTCGTTCAGTATCAAAAGTCTCAAGAAGTGTCTGTGTTCTGGGTACATGTCGGGAATGCGGAACGGTTAAAGAATTCCTACCTTGACATCGCCAAAAAGGTAAAGATTCCTAGATGGAACGATTCAAACTCGAATATACTCGAGTTAGTAAAATATTGGTTCGAGGGTGAAGCGTCCGGGAAGTGGCTACTCGTCGTGGACAACGCCGACAATATGGAGTCACTCTATGGCTCTAATCCCGATACACTTTCTGACTACTTTCCTTGATCTTACAGTGACTCGATACTCATGACAACCAGATATAATAAGATCGGCATCAAATTCGCGACTTCAAAGAATACCATCTTAGTTTCCGGGCTATCGCCAGACGAATCTAAGCAATTCTTGAACGTCACGCTTGAAGTCATTACACAGGAGGATGCCGATCGTAAACAACTGGCGGAAGAGCTTGAAAAAATCCCGTTAGCGCTCGTTCAAACAATCTCCTTCATCCAACAAAACCAGACTACGGTTGAATGTTACTTGCAGCTATATCAGGACAGTGATATTTCCAAGATACGTCTGCTCAGCAAAGAGTTTGAAGATGATACCCGGGATCGCGAAAGCAGAAACCCTGTGGCTACTGTATCTTTCAACTATATCAGGGAGCATGATACTGCAGCTGCAGATATCCTATCATTGATGAGTATGCTTGATGCGCAAGCTATTTCAGAATCCTTGCTTCCCTTTATCGATGATCGCTTAACGCTGAAGGAATCCCTGGGTACTTTGATGACTTTCTCACTGATTTCGTTCCGGAACACTGTTTCCGCAGAAGGGGAGCAGGAAGACCGCTTGTACGACCTCCACCGGCTATTACTTTTAGCTATGCGTAATTGGTTGCGCATGGAGGATAGCTTCGTTGTATGGATAGCGAGATCGATCGAGACCCTTGCTGCTCGTTACACCCAAGGGTTTTTAAGTACGCGAGCAACCTGGCTCAAATTTCTACCACACGCTATTACACTACTGTCTTGTGATCAGCTCAAAGTCGAGGAGGGCCCATCTACCGTTCCAAGAGCAGTCCAAAAGCAGGAAGCTACGGTTGAACATGCACCTGACGGCCAAATTTGTCCTCTTTGTACTACGAAATTATTCCTTAGTGTAGCTCGTAGTCTGCTTCGCATCGGGAACTTTCATCTAGCAGGCCAATTTGCACAACAAGGTCTACTCATAGGCGAACGTGTACTTGGAGACGGCCATAGTTATATTCGTCAAATCCTCGGAATAAAAGCCAATGTTTCCTTTATTTTGTACGACTTATCTGATGCAGCGAACCTGCTCCGCCGGGCAATTGACGTCGGACTTGTCAATTTGGATCCCTTGAGTGAGGAGATCTTAGATTACGAGAGAAAATTAGCTTTGTCACGAGGATCCCAAGATATTGTTGATCAGGACTTGAAGATTTGCATGGAGAGATTTGAAACGTTTGTTGGAATATTCGGCCCGGAATACTCAGAAAAAATGGGTTTCTCAAGTCTCTTAGCGAGCTGCTATGCAGGAGTAGGCCGTGATGAGGAGGCTTTTGATTTAACGATGAAAGCATGGCGATTTTTTAATGATATCCAGGGTCTTTTTCATGACCGAATCTGGACTGGCATGAAATCGACTGTAAGAACGCTTTCAATCCTAAATCGGCATGGCGAGTCGGAAACTCTTTGTTTGCAGTTGTTCAAATCCTTGAATGACTATCTTGGAGGTCACCACAGAAGTATCATGTACATCATGGAACAATTCGCGAACTTCTGTTGGGAACAGGGATGTCGCGATGAGGCGGAACATCTAAGGGTTAAAGTGCTTGAACTCATCAGAGCGATTTCCAATTTAGCGTCGACGTTAACTAGTCAAACGCGATGGAAAGAGGCGACAAGCCTTCTACTCGAGGCCTTTACTCTGTATGAGGACGAGTTTGACGAAGGGAAATCCGGATACGTTGAAATACCAGGAACAGTATCAATGGGTGCTAGGCATGATGAGAGAGGCCGATGGACTTGAGGAGACGTCTAGCAAGGAATACGAGGACAAACGGGAGTCGACCGAGGACCAAGAAAAAAGGGGGGGGGGACATTGTGGTCAAGCAGACAAAGCGCCTCGCGAAGATCTGGAGAACACGGTGAGAGTGACCACCGCTTGATGCGAGCCACTAGAAGTACGGAAAGCACCGCTTGAAACCTGGAAACTGACGGGATCTTTGTATCTTCTCGGAGGATTGGGTGGGCGAAATGGTAGACACAGTGGAGTTTTGTTTGGATGAAAGAGGGGTTTCTTTGGGTGCTTTTTTTGTTTTATCCTCTTTTTGCACACTTGGGAAATTGTATTGTGACATCGCGCCTATCTCTCTCATGATCTCGTCGCCCAGACTCGTTTTCGTCTTTTTCTTCTCCGTCACTACATCACGCTACACAATCCTAATCACTTTTCTTATCTCCTCGCTTTACCTACCCTAAAATGATCTTCTCTTCTTTCTCCCATTTCCCCCCTTCCTAGAAATTGTCTCTTCTTCATTATGCAGATTTCACCTCGCTCAACGAGATCCGTGTTTTAATCCAACAGTTTCCACTTGAAATTTTGAAAATTGTTTTGTCCGCTCTGTACTATGGGTTTAGGTACAATCTTTTCATCCTTCCCTCGCGGCTTGTCATCTTGCCTCTGTTCCACATTTTCGGGATCATCTTAGTCTAATCCCGATCTGTCGCAGTTCGCCCTGCCTTTAACTCACATATGCTCAAGGGTGATACGAGTATAGAGCTGAACATTGAATACCCTGTTTGCTACCATGTTTGCCATTTTTACCGGAATTAGACGACAAGGGCACAAACGATCACGACGGGCCGACTCGAAGGGTCAAGAGGGTTTGGAGAGCGTGAAGGCGAAGGTGCTTTATCGAGGGCGCTAAGGCGAGGAGTAGGAATTGGACCTTTGTGAAATGATGTATGTGTATACTTTCGCGAAATCAATCAAGTATATATACCGCAAATCCAATATTCAACCCGAAAAATAGAACTAACGACAGTTGCAGCAACAAGTACAGACACTCCAAGGCCCCTCAGGAACCCAACCCCTAATCTCTCCGCCCTCAAGCCTCCGCCTGCACTGCCGTAGGCACGCACTTCGCCTTCCCGGCAATGGTCCTCACCAGCTCCGAAATCGGCACGTTGCTCAGCAGCTGAAACACCGACACGTCTGCCTGCATATCGGTA
>JAABUW010000828.1_pt1 | contig 56952 bp, 92 predicted proteins | sample 5560081 | NCBI WGS metagenome assembly JAABUW01 (sample SAMN10711882, study PRJNA513363) | rock metagenome | isolation source: Antarctica rocks | place: Antarctica: Victoria Land, Knobhead sud | reverse complement strand
TCTGCCTCGACTTCCTGACGAGCGCAAACAAGCAAAAGACCACGATGCAGGTCAAACATGAGCGTTTTGATGGCAATAATCGACAACATCGGTGACCGCCAATGTTAGTCATCATGCAGGGTTTACTGATGTAAAATGTTCATAACGAGGTATCATGTCATGACTAATCACAAGCTGGTATAGGTTTTTGGTGAGCTGCTCCCAGTGGGGATGGCAAACCGGCTCACACATGGAAGAGACTAAGTCGGAGCTAATCGCCCTCTAATGAAACTTTGCATTTGCCAGCGCGGTGCGGGAGCAGGTTGCTGTTTGCAATCCTTCACACTCACGACAAGACCACAACAGCCAACTGGCGCAACTGGAGTGACGCGGCCTCTTTGTAGCACTCTCAGGTCACGGCTCGCAATCTTGGAGGCTGCCACAACCGGCACCAGTGCCTCTGCAGTCCGGAGCGGAGTGCGCAGGCCCAGGTGCTTGCTTGTCGCCATTCTTGTCTGAGAACGGCACACGACGCTGCAGCAGCTCCTCGAAGGCTGCCGAGAGCAAAGTCACTGGCGAATCAGTGATGGCAAGCTTTGGCTGCCCCGTAGCAGCGTCTGATATGCCAGCAGCAGGCGTTCAATTGCCGGATTTTCGATCTGCATCATGTGTTGCCAACACGCAGAGCTGTCCAGGAGGGGATTGGGTCGTGCTGTGGCAGCGCTGGCGCTGCCGCACATCCGCTGCCGCGAAATACAGCTTTTGTGTTTTGCACGCCTATGCAAAATCGCAAGTCTCGTTGGCCGTCGCACAGGTCGGGGCAGATAAGCACTTGCGCCGAGGCGCCGTCACACGAAGCCAGCAGCCATGGCGCCTCCGCCGAAGGTCAAGCGGATTATGACCCAGCCCATCGTAAGTCTTCAATTCCCGCAAGCTCCTCCTTTGTGCCATTGTGTTTACGTTTTGCACAAACTGCGAAAGCGAGCGGTGCGTAGTTGACTTGTCCCCAGGGTTTGACCTCCGCGTGTTTGTTGTGCGCAGAATCTGATATTCCGATTCCTACAGAGTCGGCAAAAGGTGCAGATCTGGCTGTACGAGCAGACGGACCTCCGGATCGAGGGTCGCATCATCGTGAGTCCTTCGCGCTTATGCCACGTTTACCCTGGATGTCCAGTTCCCGCACATGGAAATTAACAAATTCGCTGCGGGAAGTGTTCAAGAGGCAAGATTCCAACTGGGTGCTCTGGAAGCAAAGGTGTTTATCAGGCTGCCTTGCCTGAGAAAACCAAACACGAAAACTCGGATCCTGCTCCGCTGCCGCCGCAGGGTTTTGACGAGTACATGAACCTGGTGCTGGATGAGGCGGAGGAGGTGTCCATGAAGCGGCAGACGCGGAAAGCCGTCGGTGAGGTTGCGCGTCGCAAACTTTGAATAGCCTGTCTTACACACATGGGGGTGACATGGACACCCGCGGGGGATGCAGACGCAGTGCACTCTCAATGCCCAGCGCAGAACTGCCTCTGGCAGGACCTGGTTCTCATTGCGACGCACTGCTTTGATGTGGATCCTGGCGGGTGCAGGGCGCATCCTGTTGAAGGGCGACAACATCACACTCATGCAGACGACGTAAGCTCTCGCCTCCTGCGAACACGCATCTTTCTGGGCTTTTCCTGCCATCAAGCGTTTTTCTCCCTGTCTTTGCGTCGAGGCCACCCACAAGTGCGGCTGACCTTTCTGGCTGTGGTCTGCTGCAGGGGCAAGTAGGTCCTGCAGTGCTGGAGCTGCAGACGGGACGAACTGACCCTGTTTAGTGAGCAGCCTCTTGTCTGCATTGCCGGACAACACCATGGAAATGCACCGGCGTTGACAGGATTGCAAAGTGCGCAAAGTTGTAAGGTTTTGCACGGGTCCCTCACTCTCTAGCTAGTTCAATAATCACTCAATCGTCATCACTCAATCGTCGAAGGCCCAAAGCTCGACCTCTGACCACAGCTCTCGACATCATTTGCACCTGGATGCAGCGTGCCTACGCAATCTGTGCAATTTGCAGCCTGTGATCAAACAATTCGCTCTGCTGCCAAATTTTCTGGAACCGCCCCGAATGTTGCATTCAGCCGCCGCCGTCGTTTCAGGGAATGCCTGCGCATATCAACAGGAGGTTGTCTCATTGCACAGAGTCATCTTGACCGCAATTCTGCTTCGGTACACAGCATCCGGCAGCATTAACCTGGAATCGCATGCCGAAGTGAGCGGACCTGCATTGGCCTTTGGTATTTGAGCGTACACTGCCTCAATCTGAGGTTGAAGCGCTGTTGACGGCACGCTGTCAGGCGGCGGCCGAGCTGCCGACGAATATCGACGTATTGCTGAAGTCGTCACGCAGCGGGTTGTATTCATTGCTGCCCTGCAGTGCCGTGCGCCGCAGGTCAGCGAAGCGGCCGAAGAAATTCGAGCTCTTCAGCGTCTCGCCGGCGGTGGCCGTTCCCGGCGCCGCTGCGGCGGCGTGCAGCCGCTGCAGCATGTCAAAGTCCGTGGGGAAGAAGATGTCCTGCGCCAACAGCAGCATTGGCTTTCTTGGTGGCAGGTCCAGCACCCATGCCGGCGCTGGATCACGCTACAGCTGACCGGCGCAGATCCTCCTGCAGCGCCGCTGCACACTGCCTACACTTTGCACATGTTCGGGGCTGCCAGGAGATTGCAGCTGTGTACCGAACGCCGTGTAGTGTCACTCGGAGAGCTGTGTTCTGACGTGGGCTTTGCAGCGTTGTGCGCGTACCAACGGACAACGGGCACGCAGAGTGTGTGCAGCTTCGCGCATGGTCAGTCAGACATGTGCTGGCCCCAGCAGCCATGTCTGAGCAGCTCACCGCGGAGCCCGGCGGCACGATGTAGGTAGGGAAGTCGTGCGACCGGCCCTCGCGCATAGCCGACACCAGCGGCGCGTTCACTCCTGGCACACTGACCTATAACACACCATGCATTGCTATTTGCAAGTCCATTTGTACAGCGCAAAAGCCGCTGAAGCACGATGCGAACATCCAGAACGTTCGTATCGAACATTGAAGCTAGTACTTTAGGGAACCAATTCCCGGATTGAACGTCGCGATACGAACGTTCAGAACGTTGCCTGGCAGAAACCCCACTGTGCAAATGGAATTGCAATCCGCAATGATGTTTTCTTGACACGACCTTGGCGTCACTGGATTTACGGCACCAGAAGACGGGGTCAGCGGCGCCAGGAGCAAGCAAGGTGAGCGACGCACTTCCGGCAGGAAGTCGAAGTCGGCCGCCAGCAGGCAGTGCCGCGGCCGCGCCGCGTGCAGCGCCTTCAGGAACGCCCACGCGCCGGTGGGAATGAAGACCGCGCCCCCATCAGGATCTGCGCTATGGGAACGCCTGAGTCGGGTGCACCACTGTGCGGAGGCCCTCACATCGAGAGGCTGCAGCTGGAGGGTGCAGAGACAGGCGTTCGGCGGGGCACAGTGAGCAGTGGATGTGTTCATGCACAAGGAGCTGAACTCTGGAATGCTGCACAGTGTTGCTACCGAACCACCCCAGCCTATATGAACCCAAACCCATCCGAGCATGCCCACAAAAGTCAAACGTGACGCGCCTGCACCGACCAGGCTGTCCAGCAGCCGCCGCAGCAGCGGCGGCCGCATCCGCTCCGCCAACGGCGGCCCGACGGCAGCCAGCACCTCCGCTATCAGCGGATCCTTTGCAGGCGCCAGCTCTTGAGTGCCGCTCTCCGCGTCCACGTGCGTCTGGTGCCAGGCGCCGCCGCGCAGCGCCACCCGGTCGTGCGGCAGATTGTCCAGAACCTGTGGGCATAGGGAATTGGGTGTCCCTTCTGCTTTTGTTTTGGGTTTTTGTTGGAACAGCACCGGTGACTTCGACAGGAGGAACGGCAGGCGTCGTTGCCAGATGCACACGCAGGCAGACCGTTCAGGACCTACCAGTACAGAGAGCTCTCATGTGCCTCGAAGCAAACTCCAAAAGGAGAAACTGCAGGAGGCAGCTGCTCACATGCAGTCCCCAGCCAGGTGCCGGAAGTCAAAGGACATCGACAGAGCACAATATCGATTTTGCCTTTCAGATCGTGAGGTTTGATGCATGTCATGCTTTGAAGTGCAAGCACACAAAGCCGCACCTCACACATCAGCACGTATGTCAGGTCGTTTGACGGCGGCCCCCAACCGCGCGCCTCCAGCGCGCTACCGTGGCGTACGCTGAAACGGTTCGCATGTCCCTCTGCAGCAAGGCGTGCTGCCTGCCGCGCCGCCAGCTCGCCGCTGATCTCGATGGTGGCATAGCTGGCTGTCTCATACAGCGATGGCACCGCCTCGCGCACATGGCCCTGCACATGTCAGGAGCGCCAGTTTTGTTTGCAAAGCTCAACCAAGCATCGAGCGGCCGGCAGCAGTCCTGCAGCTGCACACCTTGCGCGGGCATGCGTGGCCTTGTGCACATGCCCTTGCGTCTCAATGTTACGGTCGGTCCAGAAGGCATGTGGAACCCGCCTCCAGCCTGAACCCACTCGTTTTGCCTGACAGGACAGCGCTGACAGCATGAACCTGGCATCAGCTGTCAGGTGTCGGCCGCCCTGTCCCTTTCTCGACACCCTGACACCACTCACCACTACATCTTTGGCCAGTGTGCCGTTGCCGCCGCCGTCCCGCATTCTGTGCATCCTCATGCATCGCCTTGCGGGCTCTACCCGTCGACAGCCAGGATCACTCCACCCACCAGCACGTCTTTTGCCAGCGTGCCGTTGCCGCCGCCGACCTCCACGATGCGCAGCGGCGCCGCGCCGCCGCGCTCCGCGTGCCGCTGCAGGATGTAGCTCGCGATCGCGGCGCCGTAGACGGGCGTGAAAACCTCGCTGGGCGTAATCCATGCCACCTGGCAAATATATGAGTATGGATTTTTGCAGATATGACCCAGTGTGGATGTTCGTAAGGTGTTTCTGATGCATTCTGCTGCACTAAGTCAGTTGGCAGTGCGGTGGTATGCCGGCGGGCATGGCAGCAGCAGGCGAGCCGCGTGCGACTGGGGTGCCGCAATAATAGGGGCTTCCGCCACCTGACGCACCTTCTGCTCCGTGTACAGCTGGTTTAGCTTGAACCTGTAGCCCTCCTGGCCCCACAGCGCGCCAAAGTCGATCGGCGGATCGACCTGACCCACCGGCGACTGTGGTCGCGAGAAGTAACCGATGCTGGGACTGTACAGCGACTCGTGGATGAACTCTCGCACCTGCATGGATTGGGGTTGCTCTAGAATTCATCGTTCTGGGTTTTGAAGTGATTGACACAGCATTAGTTTAACTGAAGTCCATGTGTTTCGCCGCGCACCAGAGGGAGCGCGGACGCCGAGCGCGCTGCGGCGGCGGCCAGCAGGCAGTGGCGCATTGAACAGCGATGCCGCCGCACTGGAGTGGATCGCCACTGGCCGATCACCGGCTCATGCGTGATGCACGACTGTCGAATGACCGATGTGGAAATGGGGCGCCCGCGCTCAGATCGTGTCCGGCACTGCTCACGCTCTCACCATCGCTCCAGGCGCGACCGACTCGGTTTGCTGACGAATCTGTGACACGTAACAGCACTGGATAGTAGATTAGCACAGCAAGATTTGAGCAGTTTTTCGACGCATCAAGAGGTGATCGACGCCTAATCAAGGCCATTGGGATTACGGCGGATTACGGCACCTGAGCTCTACCATGATGCCTGAGCTCTCACAGGCGATGGACTTAGATCGGGTTCCCAGGCGTGCATCTCTCTCTCTCTCGCCAGACTAAGCTTTCCCACTTCTTCACCCAGCTAACGTTGTGCCTTTTGCGTGCACGAAGCCTGACGCGTCCGTCAGCAAAGGCATTGTGTCTGGCGTTCCTACACTGTGAGGTGCGCGGAGACGCTGGCGGTGCTGCTGGCGGCGATTACGTTCGCTTGCGCGCTTCAGCTCGCGACCTCGTCACCATCGTCGGGTATGCGTGAAAATTTCAGGATATCCATGCTGACGGGAGCGTCATGCCCTTCGCCCATGGGCGAAGGGCATGGACGACTGGCCAGTCGTCTCACATGAGCACCTTTGCGGAATAAGATGCAGGAGGAACCCGAATAACGCTCTTCCTAAGCGTCTAAGCTGCGCGTCTAGCTCGTCCTGCCGACGCGCAGGGAGTCTCGAGTCCGCAGGCAGGCGCCTGCTCGCGCCAGCACCGTCTTGCACGACGCTCAAACGACAGATTTCTAACGGGGTGCGGAGTGCTACGGCGAGACTGCTGAGCGCCCGGAGTGCGGTGCGGGGCAAGAAATGCCTGTCAAGAGGCCAATCAGCATCCGCCAAGTCGCTGCTGGCCGCTGCCGCCTCCAGCAAGAAGACCGCAATCAACCGTCGAGCGACGGCCCGGAAAAATAAGTGCACCCGCGTGCCCGGCGTGCCGAGCCTCACGCCACCGCGCCTTCCGCCTGTCTGCAACAAGCCCACCGGTGCGTCGCTCCGGCAGCTCCATGCCCGTCGTTTCAGGACACGCACATGTGGTGAAGCACGGATGAACCTCCGACGCGCTTTATCTTCTGGCCACTGCGCAAGCTCACCGCGACGATCACGCCGTGTGCGTCCTGTCGGTGCTGTGGGTCAGACGCCTGCTCCATTGTGCACGTTTGGGGACCGTGAGACCGCTCAAGCGCACGTGATTGCTCGACTCGTACTGATACGCCCCTGTTCTCTCTTTTGAGTACACGCATTGTGAAAGTCGGAATCAGCGATTGGATCGGCGTAGGATGTAGTAGGTTGCCGCGCAGATGTGCAGAGGCAGAGAACGCCTTGTCTGTTGCGTGCAGGGTGCGTTCGGCGGGTGTGTAAGACGGTCAAGGTCAGGAAGCCGAAGAGGGGTGGCCCCAAGACCGTGCGGAGCTGCAAGAACGTCAAGTGCACCAAGAGGCGACCCACAAAAAAACCCACGAAAAAGCCCACAAAGAAGGTAGCGGTCGTCAAGACGCCGACCAAGTCGCCAACTAAATCCCCGACCGAGTCCCCGACGCACGGCCCCACTACCGTTCCGGCATCGACGCCCACGGAAGCTCCCACAGCCTACACCGACGACGCCCACCGGCGGGGTCCCCACCCCCACCACTGCTGCACCGACGCCCACAGTTGGTGGCGCGCCCGCCGGAGCACCCACCCCTGCCACTGCCGCGCCAACACCCACAGTTGACGGCGCGCCCACCCCATCTCCCACACTGACGCCGGCAGCCGCCGCCACCGACGCGCCGACAGCGGCGCCCACTGGAGGACCGACCCCTACCACCGCTGGATCATCGCCGACGGTCGCACCGACCGACGCCCCCACGGCTGTCCCGATGGCTGCCCCAACGGCGACTTGTCCCACTTTGTCACCGATGACGGCGCCGACGTTCAGCCCCACCGCCTTGCCCACAGGGGCGTCGGCAGCTGCCTCTCCCACAGCGGTGCCGGCAACCGCTCCCACGCCGGCGCCGACAGCGGCGCCCACCGAAGCGCCGACCCAGGCGCCCACCGAAGCGCCGACAGCGGCGCCCACCGAAGCGCCGACCCAGGCGCCCGAGACGCTCCCGCCGACGCCCGGCACGGCGCAGGGCGTGGCCTCCAATGTTGCGTTTGCGCCACTCACGGGCTTTGCCAATGGGTTCTTGGGGCAGTTTGTGTATGCATGCGCTGCCCCCGCAGTCCTGTCATCTTTCGAGCCTCCATCGCTTCGATGCTATATATATGATGCTATATTCAGGGTAACCTGCCACCGGCTCCTCCAGTGGCTCCCGGCGTCATCCCCGGCTGCATGCACTCCGCCTACGTGGACACAGTCGTCGGACTGGCGGCGCTGGGAAACTGCAATTTTCAGGTGCCTGCATGCCTGCCTTGTCCAGCTCCGACTCAGGTCCTGTTGCTGCTGCTGCGTTGTGCTCCCTCGGCTTCGGCAATGCTCCCGAAGTTCTACGGTGTCTTGACGATGCGCCGCAGTATCGAAGCACCAGGTCCTCACATGAGTGGAGCTGATCTGCCGCCGCAAGCAATTGCGAATCTGAAGATGCCGCCTCTGTGCCCTGCTGCAGGCACCGAACACCAATGGCGGCCTCGGAACCAAGCCGAATTACTGCAGCCTGCTTTACGCAGTCATCAGCGCTGGGTGGACTGATGACTGCGCGACTCGGCAGCAGGTGGAGCATCAAACGAATGCGTCACTGGTTCGCTTGAAAAGTACATGTCAAAGTTTGCAGTATTCGTGGTTTTGACATACCAGGCATGTGCACGTACCCACCATGCTGCTCAACAAAACGCCATCAGTGAGGGAATATGACAATCGCTGCAGGACATCCTGACGATTGCCGCCGCCAGCAGCTTGGACGGCACGCCGTTCGGGGCGCCGCTTGCTGATTTGCTGCCGGTCAATGCCGGAAACCTCATCATCTCCGTCAACGGCGGGCGCACCCTCCTGTATGCTCCCCATCCAAGCACCTCGAACCGCTGAAGTTTCTGAACAACTGAAATCTTTACCTGCTGACCTGCCCTTGTGCTGCGAGCGAAGCCTGTGCCCGCTGCATAGGCCAATGCACGGATGATTACTGGACTTAGGGTGTTAAGGGTTTCCGGATTTTTTATAGCACAGCCAAGAGTTGAACTCATGCAAGAACTCAAATTGATTTCCTACAGGTGCACAGCCGCATACACCTTCCACAATGGGCCCAGCCCACCCAGTCCGCCACCAGCACCGGCCGCACCACCGCCAATGGAGATCCTCGATGCTGGGGACGTTTACAACCCGGTCGTAGGTGCTGCCTTTGAACAGCTTACTGTAGTTGTGGGACCATTTTGTGGTCGCACGGTTTGAATGGTGTCTTTCCAGTGGTGTCTGGCATGGCAACTGTACTTACACCGAAATGCGGCAGATGGTCGCAGTGCACTGGATCGGATGAACACCGGCGAAGGTGTACCATGCGCCTGATGTTTTGTCTCGTTCATTTCATAGACGTGTACACGAAGATGCTCCACATCTTCACGACCGTGGATGCTTCCGCTCCATTCGACACCCCGCAGCAAAACAACCTGATCGCCCTGCTCACGGCCGCTAGTGCGGCCGCGACAAACTCGACAAATTCGACCAACCCAATTGCCCAGGTGTGCTACTTGACCAGGTGTGAAGTCGAGTGCGATTCGCATTCTGGTGGCATGAATGCAATGCATTGCTGAAGCACGCCTCAAGCATTAGGAATATTGATGTAGGTGTGTGCTGCAGTAGGCGTGACGGAGGTCGGCCTCTATTGCGTGCTGGATCATGCGTAAAGACATGCCATGAATGGACGTGCATCGTACGTCATGGCCCAAGAATTTCCAACACTATCGACATTATCGCTGGTCATGTTGCCTGCTGCAGGTCAACTTCGTCAACGCAACAGCAGGCCTCAGCGGCTTCTGGGTGGCCACTGTGACAATAGTGTCGCAGCCCGGCTTTGCCAAGGAGGATCCTGGAGTCAGCATCGGTCCTTTCACGGCTGCCATCTTCATTTTTGAGGACGCGGCGATCTCGTCGGGCTACATCACGTCGCCGTATGTGGCCAGTGGCGACATGCCCTTCACGACGAGCACCGGCGCTTCATCGGCGGCGCGAGTCGGCAAAGATGGCAGCAATTCTGATGCGCTGCGGGCCTCCTTCAACCCAGGTGTGTACTTTCGTCATCTGTCATCTCTCACAGGCGCAGAGGCACCCAAGCGCAGTGTCCCAGGCCAGCACATGTTTCGTCTGCACCAATAAGCCACGGTTGTGGCGCCGGCAGCATGATCTGCGCGTACATCATGCACGTCCGTATCAGTGCTCGTTTCGTCTCGAAATCCAGTGTGCGTTCGTGCATCAGCAGCTCCAAGGCAATGTACTGCTTCAATCTAGTCTCGGTCTTCTCTCTGTCGCATCTAAAATGAACTCGTGTTCATAATCTCTGCAGATTACAAGTCGAGCGCCGCCTGCCAGGGCTACTCCGACTGCATGGGACACAGCGTCGACTCCAGCTGCTGTGACATGGGCAATCCCAAACAAGCGGAGGATTGCCCAGCGTTTTCCGGCAAACAAATCAACGGGGCCGGCCCCAACATGGTGTCAAACGGCTGCGGCGGCACCAGCGTCGCCACGGGCAGCAGTGCGCCTTCATGAAGCATGTCCCGAACTTGCAGAAAAATTATTAATTTGCACTTCATCCCCGATGCATGCTTGATTACCGGGAACACAGACGTCACTGCAGTGCATGTCCTGTTGCCCTGCCGAACCTGCCGAGATATTTTTGGCGCAAGAACCTGGCATTTTGCGGGCGCAGAGCTGGTGCCATGGCTGATCGACTGGAGCGCCGGCAAGGACTGCATCGCTTCAGTGGCGAGTTTTCCTCAGGGTTGCAACTACCACGATGTAAGCCTCCCAGTCACTTTCTCTAGTGACCTCCTTCTCGTGTTGTCTGGTCTATTCTGTCTCGTCCGCTCTGCCTCCTCATTGTATGGTCCGCTTCGATACTGAATGGAGCAGGACTGCTGCTGTGAAGGTGATGCTGCTGTGCCGCTACACTCACGTAATTCGTATGACGATATCGTCTGGGCATCGGCCTGTACTGTGTTGTTGTTTAAAGAGAGCACAAGTGATAAATGCACGCAGATATGCTATTTGACACCTTGCTGCGGTGGGGACCCCGCTGCGTGCCAAGATCCCTGCGACCAGGCGCTTGAAGACTGTGCCGACTATGCCGCCGCAAATACCGGGACCACCTGCCTGGCTCAATGTGCGTCTGCAAGATTCACGGACGTGCTGTATTGTCATCTAGTTGTTTATGGAATATCTGTGCTTGATTGCTGTTCGAATCCGAATGCGTCAGCAGGCCATAGACATTGTGCTCACCACGCGCTCCGCGCATTCCGATCGTGCAGGTCAGAAGACGGCAGGGAGGGTTCACACGGCACTGAGGTGCGCCTGCTCATCTGGATCGACATTAAGTAATGGATCTACGGCCGCCAATTCAAAATACCTGTGACAAACTGCAAATCAGAAAGGATGACGCAAAATTTGACAACTTCCAGCAATTGTCACCGTGTAGTTTCTTTGGCGGCCCTTTTTACCGCTCGGGGCAAAAAGAAACACAGGACTATATCGACAACAACTGCGGCAACTGCAAGCAGACTCCTGCGCCAACGGATCAGCCAAGTGAGCGCCGAGATCCTGCTCAGATTAGAGACATGCGTGTGAAAGCTAATTTGTACTTCTGCGTGCATGATGCTCCAACCAAACATGCCATCAGCACTGCAAAGGTTTCTGGCAAAGGTGACGGACGCCACCGAAGTTTCTTGTTCTGTGGCTGCAGCCAACAACTGTGATGACGGTGGACAAGACGACGAGTGCTGATGACACCAAAAACCACAACGAACACGAACAGACTCCTGGCTGCGATAAAGCACTGCGCTGCAGCACGCAGTGTGAATCAAGAACGAAACGGTACCAGACAATAAAAGAAACACGGATGACAGTGACGGACGGCTCAACTTTTCCGCATCTACTTTCAGCATGTGGAGTTCGATTGTTTGTCAGCTTCCTGTTGTGTGTAGTGATGTCGCTGCATGGCATCCTCAGATCGTCCCGTCTTTATTTGCTGCTTCGGTTGCCATTCACGCTACTGCCGCTACTGCCACTGATGTATTATCGTTCTCACGCCGATGCAGCTTTTAAGAATTTCATAGAAAGAAAACTGTCGCAGCTCTCCTTTCGTCAAGTGCACATCCGGCTGCAGCTGAATTTCCACTGCTTGGCATGATCACTGTCCCCACACCATCGGATACGCAAGCTGGGCTGCGCAGCGCTCTTGGCATCTGAATATTTGCTATAATTTTGCCCATCGTTTCAATCCGGTGCTAGTCGAAAAACATAACGGCAACAGAAACAGCTATTTGACGGAAAACATCCGCCAGATCACCATTTTGACCAGGTAAGCTATTACATCGCCGTTGATGATCAATGTAACTAAGTTCAAAAGTTATACATCAACCGCCCGTTCTCATCGTCAGCCAGCGCGTCGTCGGCTCAGTTCAGCAGCTGTTCTTGCCTCGGTAGCGACTCAGTGAAGCCTATTCATGTCTCTACGAAATGCACAACTGCCACATAGATTTGCATTGCTTGATGCCGGCATCCATGCGTGTGACCAGTTTGAGGTGCTGTCGCGTGTTTCATATGATGATGCGCAGGCGAGAGCTCTCGAAAACGGCAGAGGGCGTGGTGGGCTGCGCAGACAACGGCAGTGGCCATGTGCCGCATGAACGTGGCGCCGCTGTCGCGGCAGCCAACCTGAAGATGGCGGCAGCATAAAATGGGGGAAGAATGATGGCATGGCGGCGAAGGGGATGATGGCGAGTGACAGAAAGGGATCGGAAGACGAAGACGTGGCGGGAGGAGAGCTATGTGGATGGCATAGACCATCTGTGCAAAAAAGGAAGAAGAAGAAAATTAAAATTGACAATGGTGTCCAGCGGCAGAATTAACGCAGCAACTCCTTTTGAACAGGGTTTGACCGATTCGGGATGCTCAACTTTGACCTCTATGAACGCTAATCAGCCTGAGTGAGGCTGGAACAGTGTAATATCTCTCTCTCTCAACACTACAGAGAGAGATATTCACTCACTAATATCTCTCTCTCTCTCCCTCGCGACCAGTCATCGAGATTTTCTTCGTCGTTACTTCCTCTTCCCCCCCGCCTCGCCTGTGCCAGCTCAATCTGTGATGACTCAATCACGTTATACTAAGTCTAAGAGAGAGAGACATCACACTGTTCCAGCCTCACTCAGGCTGATTAGCTTAATCTCTAATGCAATTATTTGTGAAGAAGGCGGGAAACTTGTCGCATGCGTGTCCGGGTGTAAAGGCAAATCGTCCATGTCGGCGTTCCTGAATACATGTTTCATTTGACAGTCTGATCGCCCCGCAAACTTGCTGGTTGCTCAGCAAACGCATTGACTCAGTGATCACCAGCAGCAGCAGGCCACGCCAAGCGCGTTCCGGGCAGCCGTGCTTCGTCGTGCTCTGGCTGGCAACTCCCTTGACGGTCTTTTGGATGCTGCTAGCGCAGTCGCCGACGCCTGTGCCAGACCGGTTCATGTCCATCATGCAACTGAGCTTCAGACCCGGCCTGGGCGCCTCTGAGCTGAGCGAGTCGCGGCCAGATCCACCGGAGCATGCAGTCGAGGCAGCCTCGAGTGCAACGGTCGCCGACGCGCCGCCAGCCCGTGCAGCGCCCGCAGTCGAGCCGGCCCAGCAATCTACTGCACAGCCAGTGGCAGACAGCATTGCCCAGGCGCCGCAGCAGCCAGGAGCCGCAGACATGTATGCGCGGCACGCCGAGCTGAGCGGCACAGACGCCCAGGAGCCGCTGCTCGCCCCCAATGAAGAGCGCTTCTGCATGTACCCCATCAGGTGGGCTCAACGTGCTCTCTCTGTGCATCATCAGTCGTTTGCTCGCCAGAAAGAGAGCTACGCAGCGCAGTTTGCGCTGCGGGATGTGACCTAAAACATCAGCTTCCAGGCGGCGTGGAACGTGTTGGAAGAGCCGTAGTTCTGGCCTGCTGCTGCGTGAAGTTCATCTGCAATCATCCAACCACGCGTGAAGCGGCAGAATGGTCTCTGCCCAGTGTTCATGAAGCGTGTCATGAAGCGCAGCATGAGTGAATTACTGTGTGCGCACAGGTACAATGACCTGTGGGAGCTATATAAGAAGGCGGTGGCCAGCTTCTGGACGGTGGAGGAGGTGGACCTGTCGCAAGACATGCGCGACTGGGAGCGCCTGACAGGTCAGTCAATCTGGGTGCCATGTCATTGGCGGCGCCTTGATGCTGGAAAGTCGACATCTCTGTGCATCTTTGTGTGCTCCTGCTCCCAGAACGGACAATGTGATCTGCCTGCAGCCGGCATCCTTGTTCTGTCTGCCATCGGTGCTGTGCAAGGCACCAATTGCATCGCCGTCAAGTAACAGCAGGCGATCCCGCGTGAGGACTGACGTTGCCATGTCGCTTCTGCTGCAGCGGATGAGAAGCACTTTGTCAGCCACGTGCTGGCGTTCTTCGCGGCTTCGGACGGCATTGTCGTGGAGAACCTGGGCGTTCGCTTCCTGTCAGGTACTGCACGGACCATGCATGAAAACTGCTGCCTCATGCACCGTTTGACAGCCGAGGACCTTGCTGTCTCAGCATCATCTCAACTGTATCAGGTGTGAGATGACAACCCGAGTGCCGACGCACACGTCAGTCTGACAGCCATCAGCTGAGGCCTGCTGTATTCACTTCCTGCAGATGTCCAGGTGCCTGAGGCGCGGGCTTTCCATCAACACCACATCAGAGCCCTTGCATCTCTCAAGCTGTTGCAGCCAATCCTCATCTTTGTCGCTTGCGTCCCGCAGACGTGCAGGTGCCGGAGGCGCGAGCTTTCTATGGCTACCAGATCGCGGCGGAGAACACGCACAGCGAGATGTACAGCCTGCTGCTGGAGCAGTACATCCGCGACAATGTGCAGGTGCGCGCGGCCGATGCAGGGCGTGACGCTGTTGCTTTGCCCTGATGAGCTGTCCATGATGCTGGTCCACTCATGATCCTGGTACGGCCTGTGCCTGACCAACAGCGGTGCAAGTTGGACGAGAACATTCCCAGATGGACCTGGATGAAACCTGACCAGCCCAGACCTCATGGATATACCAAATCGCAAAACCTGCCAACGGTGTCGTTCCCACCTGCAGCGGGACCACCTGCTGCGCGCGATCCAGACGGTGCCCTGCATTGCGGAGAAGGCGGCGTGGGCCTTCAAGTGGATCTCCAGCGCCACCAGCTTTGCGGAACGCCTGCTGGCCTTCGCCTGCGTGGAGGGCATCCACTTCTCTGGCAGGTGGGGAGCAAGTCCTCGACTGCAAGTCTCCAAATCCGCAATCACTCGACTGTGCTATTGAGAATCTGTGGCCCTGCAGTTGAAGATGTTGTCCCTCCAGATCTGCAGAGCACTGGCCAGCACTCCCATGTACTCCTGTCAAGTCGCCAGCGCTGCTGCCGCCGCTCTCGACTTGGCCGCCAACCAAGCCTCTCGCCAGCAGCTGGACCACTGGCCGCGTCGGCGTCGTGCGCGTCTGCATTGTGATGGTTCCCACCGGCAGCAGCTGACTAAACCCTGCTCACCCGCCGGTGCAGCTTCTGCGCCATCTTCTGGCTGAAGAAGCGGGGCCTGATGCCGGGGCTGACATTTTCCAACGAGCTCATCTCCCGCGATGAGGGCCTGCACACCGACTTCGCCTGCCAGCTGTACGGCCACCTGGTGCACCGCCTGCCAGAGGTAGAGTCCTACTCGGTTTTCACACACTGTTCTGAGGTCCTGCCGGTGCTGGAATCTATGTATGGCGACCTCGTGCACTGGCTGCCCACGGTAGGGGTTTAGACTGGCTGCTGATGCCTGGGTGCGCTGCATGGCTTGCCTGGCACCCCCGCAGCACAAAGTGATGTGCTGGGGGCGCGCAGCCACACTTGCTGCTCCGCTGAGGGTGCCGGCAGGCACGCCTCGGCCTGCATAGTCTCTCCCGAGGCGTGCCTCGGGAGAGACTATGCAGGCCGGCCAGCACCGCGCTTGGAGCTGGCTGACACTCCTTGCAAGCCCGGGAAGGCTGGCCGATGCATGTGTTGCGGCCTGCAGGCGCGCGTGCACGGGGTCATTGCTGAGGCGGTGGACCTGGAGCGCGGCTTCTGCTGCGACGCGCTGTCGGTGGCGCTGGTGGGCATGAATGCGGAGCTCATGGGCACCTACATCGAGTTCGTTGCCGACCGGCTGCTGGTGCGCCAATTCCAAAACAACCTGTGAAATCATGCCGTCCAATGATGATCATGTGCAGCTGTATGGCAGCTCCTGTTGCTAGGGAGACAAAGGCATGTGGTGGTGGCCCAGCAGAAGGTGCATCTCAGCCATGCACAACATGCTGTCCACCATATCCACCTCGATGTCAGGTCGGCGTAACAGGCATTGCCAGGAGATGCGCCCGACTGCTTCATCGTCAAATGCCTGCAGGTGGCGCTGGGCTACAACAAGCTGTACAACGCGGCCAATCCGTTCGACTGGATGGAGCTCATATCGCTCCAGGGCAAGACCAACTTCTTCGAGCGGCGCGTCGGCGAGTACCAGCGCTCCGGCGTCATGTCCGCGCTGCGCGGCCGCAAGGAGCCCTCCTCCACCGGCGAAAACATGGACCACGTGTTCAGCCTGGAGGAGGACTTTTGACCGACTCCTATTGGCGGCCTCTTTCGGCGGCCCCGGCTCTTTGACGCGGCCGCCCCTGGCCGGGCTGGGGGGCTATGTCCCAGGTCAGGGCTGGGGTGAGGACGAAACACCCTCGGCCATGTGGCCTGGACGACACTCATCCCTAGCTGGGGACCGCCTCACGAAGAGCTGGGAGGTTTTCAGCCTCTGCCGCCGGCACAGCTTGCGCTTTGATCATCTGCTTGGGAGCAGCGTTTGCATGGTGAGGGGACTTTCCGCAGCACTGGACAGTTTGGCACGACCTTGCGGCAGCAGAAGGACGCAGGTATAGTTGCACAGGTAGGTCGCTGCAGGGCCATGGCTGGCTGTTCGTTCTTCTCACATCGTTGTCACATCAGTCTTCTCACATCGTTCACGGGGATCTCGCCGGCAGGATATTGTTGCGCGACTCAGAATTGGATTGACCTGCATTGTCGGCGGAAGGCACGCCTGAAGTAAACAGTAGAAACCAGATCCACACACTGCTTGCTTACATCTGAACGACCGCTGCACTGCCTGCCATAGACAAAGCATAATGCAGGCATTTCATGCCGCGCAAGCCAGGGCCTGCAGCGCAGAGCGCGCTGCCGCTTGCACCGCAGGGTTCCCGTCGCCTGCATGCAGCGATAGGCTCTCCCGCAGCGCCTGAACCTCCTCTGTGTCATTCAGATCACCGCCGGAAACCCGAAGCAACTCCCGCAGCGCGCCGCACGCTGCCACCCTTACATCATCGTTTGTGTCCTCCAACCGCTTAGTCAGCTTCTTGCACGCCGCGGTCCGATCTTCCCTTCCCAGCCCGCCGCCCGCCGCCGTGATAACCAGCCGCACAGCGCGCACGCCGGCGGCGCGGCCGGCCGCCGACACGCTGTCGCTGAGCGCGGGGAAGAGGCCCTGGAGCGAAAGGGGACGAAAGGATGTACATCATGCCCAAGTAGGCCCAATGGCCTGTGGAGGGGCTCCGGCGGGAGCGACATGCAGCAAACAATAAAAGCTGCACTTGCACCTTGAGCAGCTTGTGCTCCGCCGCCAGGCGCCCAGCGCTGGCGGGGGCCACAAGGTGGGAATCAAAGGCGGCGGTGAGCGCGGACAGCGCCGCGGCGCGCACCGCGGCGGAGGCGGCGCCCGCCCGCCAGGGCAGACACGGCAGCACTACCTGCTCCAGCAGCCTGCAGTCGACGGCACAGGGTTCTTTTCCGGTGGTGCGAAAGGAGGGGATAGGTATCGACAGGCGCGGCCCGCCCGCCACGGCAGGCACAGCACGACCACCTCTTCCAGCAGCCTGCAGGTGGCAGCACAGGGTTTCTGTGGGCGTGCAGAAGGATCTAACACAGTTCAATATGCGGCAAGAATGCGCCCGGGCCGGCAAGGCTGCTTCAGCAGACCGGCAACCCAGCGACACTGCGCCCTTGGGTGTCCACACAGAAGGCAACACTCTATGGTCCTCAGGCTGAGGTCTCACAATGGACGGCACCACATTTGCACTTCGAACAGCCAGGCTGCCCTCGCCGCGTTTTCCGACGGCTGGAAACTCACCTGTCAACATCTGCTGCGCTGAGCTCGGCAGCGACCGCCGGCGCGCTGAACATCCCTTCCGCCAGCTGCAGCATGGTCATGCGAAGCTCCAACTTGGTTCTGTCCGACACGCAGCTCGACATGACTGCGAGGGTGCTGCCCCGGGCCTGGCGGATTGCGGCGGCGCCCCATGTCAGCATGAAGCATGTGAAGGCCTGCAGATTTGGCGAGCTGGCATCCCAATCGCCGCACCCCTGCGGTGCAGCAACAGCCGACGGAGTCCAAGGGTGGCGTGCAGACCGGGACACCTGTCACAGAGATGATGTCGGCACACTCAAACTGCATCTCCGATTAGGTGATGATAAGCACAGCATGTGTTTGCCTTCGCATACTCCTCCAGCAGTGCCGCCGCATGCGTGGCTGCCAGCTCCTCTGCAGAGCGCAGGCCGCACGCCACTGCCAGGTGCTGCAGCAGTGTGCCCCGTTCCTGCACGAGCGTCCATACGTAAACCGCCGCAAGTTGCAGCATTCATAGAAGTCGCTGCCGCAAGCTCGCTAAATGCACTGGCCTGTGACGCTCCCCATCACCAGCAGCCAGGTCAGGCGTGATTGGAACTCACCGCAAAATCACTCTCAGTTGCTTGGAGGTGCAGCATGGCCTCGAACAGCGGCCTGCCGACCAGATTGCATTGGTTTCCTACAAACACGTCAATGTCCGCCATCAGCAGCACAGCGCAGTCCACTGATCTGACTGTCCTGTAGTGACACAATGCACATCCTCGCCTTGAGCGAAAGTGCACACTACGAGTAGTCAGGAAATCAGGGTCTGCAACCCACCTGCCAGCGTGATTATGCTGCCGACGCCTGCCACGATTTGGTGCCGCAGTGGCGCCGCATGCACGATGCTGGCCGCCAGAGTGAGCAGCACTTCTGCAGCTTCGCTCACTGGCCCAATTGCGTCTGAAACTTCCGGAACACTTGCGTCACCTAATGCTGCAGTTTGCTGCGGCTGGTGCGCATCTGCAGCCTCAGCACTGCCGCCAGCCGCCGCTGCAGCGGCGTGCAGCATCGCTGACAGGACGACGAACACGTTGGCCGTGCCCTGCTGGTCGGTGCCGCCAATGGCTGACAGCATGTGCGGCAGCCAGGCGGCCAGGCTTGCGGCAACGCCAATGAGCCGAGCCGCCTGCACCGCGTGCTCGGCAATCGCGCCTTCCCCGTCGCCTGCGGTTTGGCAGTGTTTACATTCAGTGTGTAGCGCTTGGCGTCCCGCCATTCACCTCCCCAACAGAGTGGGCAGCCTACAGCTGGATCGCTCTGTGCAAGCTCAAGCTCAATTCTGCCAGAGTGATATATTAGTGTATGAAAAGATGTGCTCGTTTGCAAATGCGGCGCGGCACCTGCCGCAGTGCACAGCATCGGCAGCATGGCGTGCAGCTGCAGCGCTGGGCTGGCCGCCGCCAGCCGGCAGATGCCCTGCAGCAGCCGCGCCCCGACACCACGCTGCTCCGCGGTCCAGCCCTCTAGGCCGATGCGGGCGCGCGATAGCAGGGCAGGGCACAGGTCGTCCATCATGCGCCTGATTTCGTCTTCACTGCCCTCTGCCACAGTCGTCCGGCTGCCCTGCCGCCCAGAAATATGAACATTCAACAAGCATTGAGGAAACCGGGTGCGTTGCAACAGGATAGTGATCCTGTTCCACGTTCAGGCTGCCAACAGGTATGGCGCCGCAAACCGCATGATGAAAACCTGTGCAAACAGCATGCGAAATGTACCTGATTCAAGGGAATGTACGCTTCTCCAGCTGCCGCAATGTGGGCAAGGCAGAGGCCAGGCAGGTCCGCCTCAGCGTCCGTGAGGCCAAGCAGCAGTGGCGGCAGCAGCTCTGGAAACGACTGCCTGCATGGTTTGGACGTTGTCACTCAGTCAAGGCTATAAGTGATTGGCATGTGAAGTAACTCGAAGTAAACGTATGTCGACGCACAGGGTCGTTACCTGTCCTGCTGGATCCACGCCGCGACATAATCGAAAGTCGCGCGGCGCACGGCCGGCAAAGGGTCGCACGCCAGCTTGATCAGATGCTCGGGGAGCGAGCGGTCGACAGTCAGCAGAACGGCAATGCTCTCCTGCATTGGGAAGACAAAACACTTTGCTGCTTCAGAGCCCTTGCTGCTTCAGTTATACAGTATCGGCATTGTTCGAGCCGTGCGCAACGCACAAACTGCCTGGCTCACCGTGCTCGCCACTGCATGCAGAGCGGCCAGGGACTGCAGCCTGAGCTTCCACTGCTTGTGCGACAGGACCGGCACGATGGCTGACAGCAGCGCTCCGTGGTGCGGCTGCAGCGCCGCAGCCGATACGGTGTTGCACAGCGTGCCTATTGCGTCGCATGCCTCCTGTGTTTGACAGCAGGGAAATGCTTCATCACTGCGCTTGCCGATACTATGATTTACGAGACATTTCAAAGCCGACGACATGGTCAAACATGATTGTGAGTGTCCAGATTCACAAGTTGCTCGCACTCGCCTTCTGGACTTCCGGCCACGGATCCGCTACGGCACTACAAAAGGTGCGCACGATGGCGCAGATGTTGGTCTCTTTTGCTTCAGGATTGCTCCGTCCGAGGAAGGTTCTGATCAGCTGCATTGCTGCCAGACGGACGTCCTCTGAGGTATCAATTGCAGCGGGCGCGCATGCCGCCGCTTCCGCGGCAGTATTGATACCAAATTTTCCAGCCAGGGCTTGCAGCAATTGATCAGGTGCGCCATAGTTAGTGTCCATGGCTTTAACGCATTTGATCGCCGAGAGTCTGCATCCCTCTGACGGATCCTCGATCGCTGTTACGATCGCCAGCCACAGCGGCGCCTGCATGCAAGCGAGACAGCTCAGTCTATCCAGTGCATTCTGCAAGCTTTGCAGATCATAGAATACTCAAATGCAGGATGTGTCGAAACGAAGACGTTGTATAGTTGGCTTCACCTGCTGTGCGCCAGTGCATTCGTATGCTGCCTTGCCAGCAGAACCGATGTCCGCGAGCAATCCCTCCAGCTGCACGAAAGAAGCATGCAGTTCGCACATGTGTCAGATTATATGCTAAGAATCTGCTGCAACATCTGCGCCAGTGCACAAAGCATGCAACTCACCGCTCGGCGCCGGACTTTCGCGTTGCCATCCCGCAGCGCGGCGAGGACCGGGGTTGGGCTGCCGCAGCTTGGGCATTCTACCGTCATCTAGGCTGGGGCTCGCTAACTAGTGTCGAAGCAGCGGAAGGCCTGCAGGCTCGATCGGATTCGCTACCGCGCGCCACAAACCCGACACGGAAAGGTCGCTGCTTTCGGAGAGGTTTCACAAGTGCGAGGTTCAACTGCTCTTTCCATCTACACAGGATTTTCAAGATGAAAACTATGCGGCGTCACAGCCTGAGGCCCAGGACGTCTAAGCGCGATCGGCTCGTCGGTTTCTTGATGGAGGGTGTGGGAAGGTGGAAGCAGTCCTGGGTTTGCGAAACTTCCCGCGACAGCTGCGGGCAAGCATGCACAGATGCACTTGAGGCAGACTCTAGACTGCGTCAGGGAGTGCGAGGTCGCTTCTGCATTTCTACGCTTCGTACCGAGCCGGCTTGGAGCCCGCCAGAGTGTCCCCCGATTGTCTGAAAGGCTCTTGCTTCCCGCACACACCACAGCAGGGCGCGATGGCCCCGACTGATACAAACATATATGATAGCGAGGAGAACCGGCTGAGATACGATGCGTACAGGTGAGGCGTGGGAAACATGCCATGCCATAATGTGCATGCTGTGCTGCAGCAGTCGCTGCTCAGCAGCACACAAGGGTGCTGTCGGCTACGCGATGCAACATGGGTGTCATCCCGAACATCTAGCAGAGCTCTGCTGCCGCTTGATTCGTCGTCCACATGTGCACGCAGCGCGCTTCAGCGGTCAGCTGTCGCGTTCGGGGAGACGCTGCCTGTGCCAGAGATCGTCGTCGTGGGCGGCCAGGTGCTGCAACTTGGCAATGCTATGCACATGGATGATTGCCGTGCAAATCACACGACAGCGCCCGATACTGACACGTGTGCCGCTGCTGCTGCAGAGCGATGGCAAGTCGTCGCTGCTGGAGGCGTTCCTTGGGGTGCGCGCCCCTGCTGTCTGCTGGCACATGCCGTGCTGCAAGATAAGCTAACAACCTGCAAGAAGATGCGGGTTTATCCAGCCTTGGGTCGTCCTTTACACATACCGACGGATGCAACTGTGCTCTGCAGTTCCGCTTTAATGTGCGGGACGTCGAGATGGGGACGCGCCGCCCGCTGATTGTGCAGATGGTGCGCCTGTCATCGCAATTTGCAGGCACAGTCGTTTATGGCACGCTGTTCAAGGTACTGGCAACCTTCTCGTCCACCCTGACATTTCCCATCTCCCTGCACAGGTGCACGACCCTGCAGCAACCCAGCCGGTCTGCAGGTGAGCTAGCGGGACGAGCGGCGCACCCCTGCACTACCAAGAGGAAACACACTCTGATATCATTTGACAATATTAGGCTTCACTGGCCTAGTCATCGCACCCAGCACCACAATGAAAGCCCCTCAAGAGGAAATTTCAAACTCTCTGGAACACTGCAGGCTGCAGGACGAGGACGACGCTACCTTCGGCGAGCCGATCACGCCCGAGTCGGCGGTCGCGGATGCAATCCGCACCCGCACTGAGGCGCTGCTGCAGCGCACGGGGGGCACTGTGGACGCGAAACCCATCGTCATGCGGGCGGAGTACGCCTACACGTCAAACCTGACGCTCGTGGACACGCCTGGCTTCGTGCTCAAGGTATGAAAGTCCTTCATAGAAGTACACTTTCCTTCCCTGAACCTCTCGGCTTGCACAGGCGCTGCAGGGCGAGGCGGCCACCACGCCGGACGACATTTCATGCTGGACTCGAGCTCTCTCGTGATGCTGCAATACCGCCTCTGCCCTGTGATGTGCAGACGTGTCAGAGCGAGGCAGACAGACACGCTTTCTTGTCACAACGCCATTCTTTTCTCAATGCGCACAGGCACGGCAGGGCGAGGCGGACAGCACGCCAGATGACATCATGCGGATGGTCAAGGAGCAGATCGCGCCGCCCCACAGGCGCGCCTCCAGGCCCTGAGAACCAACCGCCTTGCGTCACACCTGTTGTACCTTGTGGTGCGATGCTTGCAGTACAGCGTTACCATCTCAATGCTCAATGCCTGGGTTGCGCTCAGTATAAACAAAAAACATGTCGTAGGCTAGTTACGCGGCATCTTGGGTGAGGGGTTTGTCTTCCTGTGCGTAGGCTGATCGTCTTCCTGCAGCAGTCGTCCGTGGAGTGGTGCTCCTCTCTGTGGCTGCACCTCGTGTCGGAGGTGAGAGACAAACTTCCCTGAGCTGCCATGAAATCAAGCCCGCTTCCCGTCCTACAAGCACAGCAGGCCCTACGCGCTCGTCCCCGAATCTAACGAAAAGTCATGCCAGACACTTCAACGCTACACCCCCTGTAATGCCCGAGCAAATTCGTGCGCAGGTGGACCCGCAATTCCAGCGCACAGTGGTGGTCGCCTCCAAGTTCGACAACCGGCTGAAGGAGTTCTCCGAGCGCTGGGAGGTGGACAGGTGCTCCCTCCTGCAGGCCTCAAGTGCTCTGCCATGGTTTCTGAAATGCCTATGAAGGAGGATGCCAGTGCCCTGGTGCCTCCCTGCTGCCCAGCAGCTGCTGAAGTGGCATGCAACTGACGAGTGCTCCGCGATTTGGCGCCGCAGGTACCTGAGCGCGACGGGGTACCTGCATGCTAACGTCAAACCCTTCTTCGTCGCGCTGCCAAAGGTACAGCACAAACCCAGCTCACTGTGCGCACCGCACAACCGCATGTTGCACTATGTGAGAACACAACTGCTGTTCAGCGCTGGATGCATGGTATGGCAGATCGGTCCCATAAACTTATGATTATCACAGGTCCAACATGCTCCATGACCCTTGTTGCCACCCGCAGGACCGCAATGTCAGCAGCAGCGGCGAGTGGCGGCAGGCGATCCAGAGTGTCGACGCCGCCGTGTTCGAGCACCTGCGCACCGCCGTCAACGGCGGCTTTGACGAGGCGCAGTTCGGCAGCCGGATCGGCTTTGGCAGCCTCAAGGGGTGAGCGCGCATGTCCCCTGACTAAGCTGCCCAAGCCTACAACTGTTGTGCCAGTCTTTAGACTCAGCATTCTAATGCCCGACAGCTGCTTGAGGTGCTGGGGCACTCGTGCGGGGTCAGTAAAATGCTGACTCTGCGAGATGGCAGGAAACCCTGGCGGACGAGTTGGCGACGCAGTACTGGGACGCCGCATGAATTTGTCTGGATCACACCTGACAGACTAGTGACCATTCATGACTGGCAAATTTTGTTCATTCGGCAGATACCTGGAGGACGAGCTGGCGCTGCGGTACCGGGACGCGGCGCCCTCGACGCTGGCGCTGCTGCAGGAGCGGTGCGCTGACGTCGCCGCGCAGCTGGCCGCCGCCGAGGCGCAGCTGGCCGCGGCGCAGGACGTAGCGCACATGCGCAGGGCCGGTGAGTTTGTAAAATAGATCCAATTCCCAAGGGAGTCAGAAAGCAGAATGCGGTGCGCCGACGTCGCCGCGCAGCTGGCTGCGGTGCAGGTTGTCGCTCACGTGCGCAGGCCCGGAATGTTGTGCAGATTGTGGCTCACGTGCACAGGCCCGGAATGCTGTTGGACGCATGTTGTGCATATAGTTGTGTGTCGACTGCTGGGGCTGCAGATGCGCCATCCGTTGCTGCACTGCTGCGCCATGCATCGATCTCTTGACATCGGCCGCGTTGGGGCAGTCGGTTGACGCATACCGCGGCCACAGAAGCCTTGAGAGCATTCCCACCCGGTCCAGTAGGGCAAAGCGCTTGCGCTGTGTGCTTGCAGCGATGCAGCACGCTGTGGCGGCGGTCGGGGAGGTGCTGGAGAAGTGCCGTGCCTGCAGACCTCACACGAAGTTTAGTTATCGAGCCGGAAGACCTGCCGTTGACGCAATCAGGTCCATTTCTGAGCCATCGTGGTGTGCTTGCAGCGATGCAGCACGCGTTTGGCGTGGCTGCGGCGGTGGCGGAGGTGTTGGAAGGCTGCAGCGCCTGCGACCCAGGGCAGTACGGGCTCACCACGGCCGAGGAGCGCGCAGCGTGCCGGAACCAACCCCAGGTACTCGCAAACCTAGCTCCCTCGCACGATTCTACCAGGGGCGCGCCGCGGTGCCTGTCTGCACATTCTCACAGCACATGCCACTGCACACGGGGAAACTTGCCGTTCAGCACAGGCTGCAGCTCGGGAGGGTGCTCAGATGGCGGAGTGTCGCAAATCAATCGCCACTTGAAGACGCTGCAAGTCTGCACCCCACTCTCTGCAGTGGCCCAACACTTGCCGCCCGCAGCCGCCCTGACGCAGAACAACTTCCTGACGCGGAGCTGCAGAATGACTTGGGGTGCTAGAGGAATGTCGGAGCTCGAAATCATGCTTTACGCCTCTTTGCCGCAGTGGCCGGCGCTGGCGGGGGGCGCCGCGCCGCAGCCACCCAACGCGGAGCTGCGGCTGTACGGCGGCGCCGCCTTTGAGCGCGTCATCGACGAGTTCCAGGAGGCCGCCTCCCTGCTGGCCATGCCGCCGGGTAAGGAACTGCACCCAAATTCCCGAAGAAGGGTGTTGAGGAAACGGAAGTGATGAAGCCATGCTTGGACGCCCAGCAGCAGCTTTCGAACGCGTCACCAACAAGTTCCGGGAGGCCGCCTCCCTGCTCGCCGTGCAGCCAGGGGGTCATAATTGATCCGCAAGACATTCTTGCGTCTGATGCACACCGCTCGCAAGCACCCTTCAATGAGTTCTGGGAGGCCGCCTCGCTGCTGGCCATGCCGCCAGGTGAGCCGCAATGTGCTTCGGGAACATCCAATGAACGCATTGAACGCATTCCGATGGCAGGTGGCCGGGGCAGCCAATCTGCTGCTCGCGTCCCAAGGCGCAGGGCACAAGGTACACGACAGGGCACCTGCGGCGCGGCGGCCGAGATCATCGACTGTCAACCAGGAACACTGAAGAACGTTTGTATTCGCCAGTGCCGCGGGAGCGGACGGCTAATCTGCTGCTGGCGTTCAAGGCGCGCGGCGTGTCGGGCAACCAGGCGGCGGCGCGCATATGAAGGGTTTTGCACTGTGCTCCAGGCGGTAACGAAACCGTCTTTGTTCCTGTGCCAGTGCCGCGGGAGCGGGCGGGCAACCTGCTGCTGGCGTTCAAGGCACGCGGCGTGTCTGGCAACGTCCTGCGCATTTTCATCACATTCACTCTCCACTTCTCTTGTCATCTTTTCCCGCAGTGCCGCGGGAGCGTGCGGCCAACCTGCTGCTGGCGTTCAAGGCGCGCGGCGTTTCCGCCAACCAGGCGGCGGCGCGAGCGGCGGAGGGCGTCTCCCGCGCCGCCGCGAAGGAGCTGCTGGGCCCGCTGCTGAGCACGGTGTGCGCGCGCCTGGCCTTCGTGCTGCGCCAGGCCTTCACCATCGCATGCCAGGGTAGGGCGAGACAGACACACGACACACTTGAACATTGAATGTTTCGAACCCCATTCGAGTGCCAGAGTGCTGCTGTCGACGGTCTGCACCCGCCTCGCCTCCCTGCTGCGCCTTCACTATCGCCTGCTAAGGCGAGCTCTCCGCCCCGCTGCAGTCTCACACCCGAGCAAGCTGCTGCATGAGCTCAGGCAGACTGCTTCCTTTGGGCTGGCGCGGCCATGCACGCCCCTGTGCATACGCCACGCACGATTGTTTGTGTTGTCGGGGTATTTTACATACGTCGAGTCTTCATGGGGACCAATCTCGGGTGTCCTGCCCCCATGACAAAACCCTGAACCCTAGCGCATGTTGTGCAGACTGGCGCGCATTGCGCACAACTGAGGGTGCACGTGGCGTGTCTGTGGGAATTCGTGTCGTAGATGCCTCGTCCATCTGTCAGAATGTTGTTCCGAATTCGCAGACGGCGCGGAGGAGCTGCGGGCGCATGTGGCGTTCCATGCGGCGCTGCGCTGCTCCTACCAGGCCTTCGTCTCCGGCCTCGAGACCAAGGTGTGTGTCAATCCCCGGCCACGACACGGTGTCTGCCTGCCTTTTTGGCCCTCGAAAACCTGAGCACAGCTGGGCAGTTGGTGCAGCACCTGCGGTCTGCGGCGCGCTGGGCCAGTGCCACAGCACTGATGTGACTGATGCACAGACGCCCCGTGCGGCGGCCATAACACTGAATCTCGTCTACTACCACCGATCTACCTGTGCAGGGCTGCGAGCTGCTGCGGCGACATTTGAGCCTGCTTTCCGATCAGCGATTTTTTGTGTTTGTTGTATGCGCGCCCGCAGGGCTGCGAGCTGCTGCGACACCACCTGGATGCGGCCACCTCACAGGTTGCCTTGAAGGGTTTTTCGAGAAGCTTCCCACGGCAAGTTTGTCGTCCACTGAGTTTTGCGCTGGACCATGCACGCAGGGCTGCGAGCTGCTGCGGCACCACCTGGATGCTGCAACGTCGCAATTTGCTGCCTGCTTCAAGTCGCCAGCGTCTGGCGGACTGCTGGGCGGCCTGCATTCCGCGGCGAGCGCGGACGAGTCCGGCGCTGAAAACGCGCTGCCGCCCGTGCACACGAACGGTGCGCATCCGCTCTTCCGAGTAAGAAACAAGCTGATAAGCATGTGAGGTTCAGGTCCCTTCCCTCTCTCGTTCTGCTCAGAGCGGCTCCGTCAACTGAGACGCTGCTGCGTCAGGCAATCACCCAGAGACTCGTGCCATCCGAGGCGGATAACGCCAGAGGGTCAATCCACCTTGCTTCAATAAAGGAAATGGGAGACTACAGCTTGCATGCCGCAGGTCGGAGCCACCGGGAGCCGCTGCGGGAGAGCCAAATGACGGTGCCCGAGACGCCCTCCCCCGAGCCCGCCGGCCGAGGTGGGCCACCTGCAGCCTGCGCTTCTCTGCACGTGGTCTCTGTGATCCCGCTCGCGTGTGCCTGGGACTCAGCTCTGTCTGCCCCTTGGCGGTCACCGGGCCATGCTGGTTTTGCAGCCCTGACAGCGGCAGCGCCCTGACAGCCTGTCAGCCTGACATCTGCGCCAACAGTGTCAAAACCCAAGCATACAACTTTGTTGTATGCGCACTGAAGTAAGGTGACGTAGGCTTTCATATGCAAGCTGCAGTTGCTAGGACCAGCGGAGCTCTGCCACCTGATGTCGGCTGTTAAGAGCAATGGAGCGTTGCGCAGGGACATCAAAGGCGCCAAAGACGGCGTCGCGGCTGGGTGTGCCGGGCATCTCGGCGGCCGCCGGCGGCGGCGGCCAGCATGGGGCCGTGTGCGCCGCGGCGGAGCGGCTATTTGGCGCCATCCGCACCTCCGTGGCGCTCCAGGCAAGTGTGCGTACAGAGTGGCGCAGACTAGAGTTTCATCTTGCTGGGCCACCCCGAGCAATTGTTTGAAGCGCATACCCTTTCTCGTGACTGTGCGATGGCACGCATGCTGCCCACGTGCTATACCGCCTGCAGCGTTCAGCTGGTGGATGCTGTTGTTTCTCGCCAGCAGATGGTGCTTTTGGAGGAGGCAGCTTTCGTGCAGATGGCGGCGCAGTTTCCGTCAACCACCGGGCGCTGGCAACGCTTCCGATGAATTGCGCTGACGCATCGCGTATTTCTCGATTTCGCAGGCGGCGCCGGTGACGCTGAAGGAGGCGTTCCTGCAGCCGATGGCGGCGCAGCTGGCGACGTCGCTGGCGACGGACCTGTTTACAAAGAACGACGCCGACTTCATGGGCATGTTCGTCGGTGCGCTGCCCAACATGTCAATGGTCTTCCCGCAAATTGTCGCTCGTTTGACAACATGAAATGTCACTGCATGCAGTGCAAAGACATTCAGCACAGCCGGGGACATGAAGTCCTCAACCGCATGCGCAGCTCTCACTTGACAATTGAGAATGTACGTATTGCGTGTGCAGAGCAAGGCACCGGTGCGATGCTGGAGGCCAAGCGTGACGAGCTCACTCGCCGCCACGCCGGCCTCGTCCAGTGCGTGTCTCTGAGAGCTGCACAACTGTGTTTCAGGCGGCGTTTGCCAATCGTGTATCTCAGGCTTCCTCCATATTGTGGTGTCGCATGGTGCTGAAGCTGTTGCGCCTGGACAGCACCTGTACTTTGTTTCAACTGGCCCACCAGTTTAAGATGCCTACTCAGCCTTGACCTGCAATGGTATGTGTGCGCAGGTGCAAGGACGAGTTTGCAGCCCTGGCGAGGAGCCTGTGAGGAATGGCTGTTTGATCATGAGCACAATTGGCGGGCGGCCAGATGCTGCACAATTGCTTTGACTGGCGGAGAGATGTGGCCTTTCATTCATGCACCGAGAGCTTGGCAGCCTGTGGACCTGTGAAGTACAGAAGGGTTCAACAAAGCTAACGGCAACTCCGAGTACGATCCACATTACGAAGCCACAAAGATATAAGCAACGGCTTGCCGGAGCCCTGCCCACACTTGCTCGACCACTGAAGCAGCACCGGCGCCCGCAGTGTTCGCGAGGGTTCTCAGAGCCAAACCCCGAGTGCCAGCCTGCAGATACGCTGCTCAGTGCCCACAGCTCTCTGATTCTCAGCGAACAGGGGTTCTGGCGGCATGGCCTGCTGTGCAGCCGCCATGCTACCACCAAAGCCTGCAGACGCCGCGCCGATTTGAAACGCCTTGGGCGCTGCCGTCGAAACCAGCACCAGAAGCCAAGGCTGTGTCACACCTTGGGCGCCACCCGTGGTATGGGGGGCGGCACCTGGATATAACTGCCGACCATTCCCATCATTGCAAATCTGCATAATCCGAACACTACGTCACTCGACCTTTCGACAGGATGCCCCAATGCAGTACGAGTGTAGCATGGTGAGGGACTGGAGATGCGGTGAGGGACTGGTGCAGTTACTGGAATGCGTGCTTAGCCGGCAGCAAGGACTCACGAGATCGAGCTGACGATCTGCTTCACGTCAAAGTCGGCGGCCTTGATGTTGGCGATCGCCGATATGCAGCAGATGACGGACGCCCACGCCGCAACCTTGTACTGCATTGTCGCATTCAAAACGCAGCGTCAGGTCTTTCTGCGGCCGCGATGCGAGCCTGAACAGGAACATCTGCCCGTCTTTCGCTGAGAGGCGAGCTACGCCATGCGCCATGCCCAGCCGTGATTGCCGCTGCATATCTGTGGCAGCCTTGTCTGTGGAGATCTTAAAACACGAACAGCACTGCCAGAGTCAAGGTCAGACGAGGGGCCACCCACTGACCTTGAACATGAGGCCGATGCCGGCCAGGATCATGGTGAGCACCAGCATGAGGTCGCCACCGTCCTCGGCTTTTTTGACCGGCCGCTTGTAGCGCACGATCTCATCCGGCCGCCTCGGGTCGCCCGACACCTGAGCACGCGGAAGGCAGAAAAGCATCTTGTCTGGATCGAGTCGTGCGTGTGGACGCCAGGATATACATGTTCATGAAAGTGTGCATTGCTTGGGCGGGCGGCATGCGGCAGTGTGACGCATGCCGCTCTTCACACGCAGGTGCAGCAGTCATGCTGCACGTGCGCCGCACCTTCAGCTGCACTGGCATCTCGACGTACGATGCGCGCTCGCGGCTCAGCTATGCAGCGAGGTGGGATTGCCCTTGCGCCCCAGGCTTGGCGATGGCAGCAGGTTTAGATATCAGCCGCAGCTGCCACTCACAATTCAGGAGAACGTCAACGTCAGCTGAATGTGGTAGTATTTCCTGTGGTTCAGACTTTGCAGACACGACAGAGAGTTCGCCTGAGGTTCGGATCAACTTGCAGCGAAGTTGCTCAAGTTTGCCCCGTGCTACCTCGAGATCGCGATTGTGTGGAGGTTTGCTCTCAAATACAGCAAATTTACGAGTGCAGCGCAGCATGGCGGATGCTGTGGAAATGCAGGAAACGATGCGAAAGACTCAGCGGCGGAAACGGCGGGTGGGTGCGAAATTTGAGATTTTTGGCCAGGTGTGCAGCCCAGTTCTGCTTATGAAACTTCTCTGATATCAACTGGCATAAACCCCGGCAAAAGACGACTCTCTCTGAACTCTGAACAGCAGACGTCACGACCGGCAAAGGAACGGCGCTCAGTACAGCTTTTCGGACACCCCCGGTTGCCACTTCCGCGCAAAGTCCGCCAGGCACTTGTTTTTGGCCTCCAACTTGTTCAAATCTAGCGGGTCGTTGCCGCAGAACTTGTCGGACGTGTTGCTCTTGTTCCCCGGCAGGTCGAAGTTGGCGAAGTCGAAGTACTGCTGCACCTGCAGGCAGGATGTCATTGTTTCAGAGTCTGGCTTTCCGCGCGGTATTGTCGCGCGGTGCGGCATCACCTCGAGCGTGCCTGTGGGAAAGAGCTGGTGTCAGATCAGTACGGGCCGCAGTGCGGATTGCGTGTGCTGGTACGTGTGTAATTGGTATGAGTGAAACCACTCACCTGTCGCTCCTGTCCCATGCCGTAGCGGCTCATATTGGCGGACAGCTCCGGGCCCGGCCGCTCGGGCGACAGCCCCAGCAGGAACTTGGTCTTCAAGTGCGTCTGCTGCACCGTGGCCCACCACTCCCCGTCCGAGTGGTCCGCAAACACGGACTTGGCCTTGGCGCGAGCGTAGTGGTGGAACACCAGGTTTGACACCGGCGTGTAGATGTCCCACCTGCATGATAACAGGTTTGTTTGGTTGAATTGGGTACTGCAGCATGTAAGAGTTGGCCATTGCGCGCGCGTAGTGGTGGAACACCGAGGTTCGACAGCGGCGCATGGATGTGACAGCGGCGCATGGATGTCCCACATTCATGGCAAAGAGTCTGGGTTTCAAAAGCGTTTGGAGACTCGGATGATGAAAATTCGGCGATTCGCCGCCATCAACACAGCTGCCACACGGTGTGTACAGCCATGGCATGTGCAGCTCATGAGCTCAGAGGCCATGCATGGGGCCAGTCGTGTATGCAGATTCATGCGTCTGTTTCGAGACTCTCGCAACACAGAAGCAGTGCATCCGCGCACCCGTGCGTCCAAATTCGTGCCGAGTACAGCAGCTCCTCCCCCATGAACAGGTACGGCAGCTCTGGGTCGAACGGCACCTCCTGCGGGCAAACAGGACGTCGAGCCATCATAGCCATGCGACAAATCGCGATCGTAATAGCGCCGAGGCGCCTCCCTCATGCATGGGCGTGGCATCGCAGAGTTGCGGAGGCGCACAGTCACGCTTGCTGTGAGGTGAGGTAAGAGGTGAGAGACCGGCTCACCTGCAGCATGGAGCCCGCCACAAACAGGAAGCCCGCCGCCGCGAATGGCACCTCCACAAAGACGCCGCTGCACAGAAAAACCTCAAAGCTGGTCGACGCGATGGCGTGCTGGAAAACAGCTTGAGGTTTCTCCAGCTTTCTCTGATATGCGGGCATCCTGGCAGGTAATCCGGCCGGCCGGCGCCGTTCGTTTAAGCCTCTGCAAGTGCCCTACTCAGCCCTCAGCCGAGCCGGGGCACCTAGGAAGAAAGGGCCAGAAGAGCAGCGAAGCTCCAGCTGCCTGTCTGACAACATCTATGACACAGATATAAAACAGACTCACCTGGGGAAGGTGTCGTGCGCAGCGTCCATGCGGTACAGCCCGTTGTCCATCCAGGAGGCGTTGCAGATGCGCGGCACCGCGGTGGACTCCATGTTGTCCTGGCTCACCGGGTAGTTGCTCAGCACCGGCTTCGCCACACACGCCTGCAGCGCCCTGCGGGTTTGGGATTCAGGAGTTCAGGATCGAGCGTGGCGCATAGGACTCCATGTTGTCCTGGCTCACCGGGCAGTGGCTGAGCACTGGCTTTGCCACGCACGCCTGCAGCGCCCTGCGAATTTCAAGTGTAGATGTTTAGGGTTCCGCGTGGCGCGGTGGACTCCATATTGTCCTGGCTCACCGGGTGGTTACTCAACAATGGCTTGCGACACACGCCTGCAGCGCCCTGCAGGAATGTCGTAATGGGCATTCAATGCACAGCGGTCAGCACATTAGCACATCATGGGACAATGGCATGCCAGGCGCTGGAGGAAGGGCAGGGGCGTCATTCCCTGGAGCTGGAGACTCCACAACTTTTCAAATCGTGGCCGCAACCCCAGCCTTGCCATGAGGCACATCTACAACATGGCAACGCCAAGCTCGCTGCTGCGCCGTGCGAGGCAAGGACCACTATGCATGGTCACTTGAAAGGACCACAGCCGGGCGCCCACCTGTACTGCCGGATCAGCCGGACGTCCCAGCCGGGTGCGAACTTGGTGTGGCTGTCGATCTGCATGAAATAGTCCTGCCCCTTATACATGCCCGCATTGAGCGACCGCCCCAGGGTGGGCCCCTTGGCCATGGAGCTGTTGATGCGCAGGAACTGCACGTGGTCCCGCAGGCTGAGCGGCAGGTGGCCTGCATGCAAACAGGCGCAGTTTTGGGGCTTCGGTCGAAGGCGCCAGCGCCGGCGGGCAGGCGCCTTGCTGCGGAGGATGTTGCAGGCGGAGCGCCGCCTTTGACGAGCTCAATCGTAGGGTGCTGCTCCCAACAGACGACACAGCCATCTACAACCTAGCCCCAATGCTTGCCTGTGGTACAGTCCTCGGTGCCTCCAGGCAGCTCGTGGTTCTGCTCGCACACGCCGACGAAAATGCGCTCCGGCACATCGGCCTGGTCAAACATGTGCTCCACGGTGCCGGCGCACTCCACATCCCTGACAGCACATACGCGAATGTCGGTATGCCGTATTGGTGTGACTCTGGTTGCGAAAATGCAGAGGTGCCAGAGCGCCGCAAGCTTACACCGTCCGATTGCACTGCCGCACTCGCCATCGGCCATGACGTCATCTGCATTCGGGGTTGGTGAGTGGTTATTGGCCAGCACTCTCACCTGTAGCTGGAGACCGAGACGTATATTGTTCCTGCACAAGGGTGTGGCGGATCCTGCCGTCAGCGCGCCGCTTCAGCACGGCATACGTTCAAGCGGCGCTACAGCTAGCATGTGCAGCGTTGCAAGCCACAAGGTTTTCAAGTGGCAGACGAGGCCGCATGCTGATCGCCTCACCTGCTAACTCATGATCCAGGGCCACGATGGGCTTTGCTGATCTGCCGTGTTGGGTGCCATGAGGCGTCAACTGGCCTCTGTATAGCAGCGAAGCCGCTGTGAAGGCTATGCATACGACGATTATGAGCGCTCTGCAACGGTCTGCACGCTGCCGCCGCTGCTTGGGGGCCATGCCGCGTCGTTTACACTCTCAACATGGTTTTGCAGCGGTGATCGGGCGAAGAGCAGGCTGATTGGCTACGCTTTTGGGCGTCCTTCCCAAGCGCTGATGACAAGAGTGTCCGAAGCCCCGCATGCGCAAAGAGGAGATGCGCTCCCATGCCAGCGCGTTGTCAGTACAATCGCGGTGCCAGCGCAATGATGTATTTTTCGGCAGGTTGCTCCGACATGAAGAGCTTCCTGAGCAGACTGTCATTTGCCTTGACAATACGCCACATGCACCTGGCATTGAGAGGGCGGCGGTGGCAGGGCCGGGCTCGCAGGCCAGCGCGAGAAAGTTGCCGAAGCTGAACCTGAGATCACCATGAGACTCACCCGCCTGCTGCTGTACGGCGGCAGCATAGGCGCCGCGGGCCTGGTGGCGCAGAGGCAGCTGTCCGCGGATCCTGTCAAGGACGGCCTGCGCCGCAAAGGCCCGCCGGTATTCGACCCAAATGCGGAGGTGCCCACCCGCGCGGCGCAGCTGGAGGCGCTGCAGGCCGGCACGGCGGACAACCCCTTCGATGTGCTCATCATCGGCGGCGGCGCCACGGGCACCGGCTGCGCCGTGGACGCCGTGTCGAGGTAGGCATGCGCTGCGGCGGATGCGGCAAACCCCTTTCCCGCATCGAATGAGTCGCGGAGTTGCTGACAGGCGCACTGCTCTGACAACAACCGTTGAAAAAGCACTAAGTGCTCACCTGTAGCTTCTGCCTGCATCAAGGAGCTGGTGCTTCTGCTGCACCCTGCTGCAGTCATGCGGCGTCATACACATGCACGGATGCACCTCCAAAGCGGTTATGGCCCTGCAATTGTCTCACATTACGCAGCCACATTCCACGCACTCGCAGCAGCAACGTTGATCTCTCCAATCCTGCCGCAGGGGCCTGCGCACAGCGCTGGTTGAGCAGCAGGACTTTGCTTCCGGCACCTCCTCCCGCTCAACTAAGCTGGTGCGCATTTTCTGCGGCCGCCGCCCGCCTGTGAGAACGACAGCAGAATCTGCATGTCTCCTCCGCATCCTGGGGCAGGGTTTTGCGCTCGCAAGCGACCTGCACCACGTGCCGGGCTGCTGGACGGGCTTGCCCATTGCCATGACACTGCGGAAGCTTTCAAGAAACTGAACTCTCACTTTTGCAGTCCAGAGGTGCACAATGGCATGCGGTACCTGGAGAAGCGGCGTCCGACCTGAACTTTGAGAGCACACCAATATGAGGATCAGACCCTTACTTCCGGGCGTCGCAGGTGCCAGACGGCATGCGGTAGCTGGCCGAGGTGGTGTTCAGCCTGGACTATGAGATCTCCGCCTGCACTGTACGGGAACACCAAGATGAGGATCAACCCCTTTTCTGGGTCCCCGCAGGTGCACGGCGGGGTGCGGTACCTGGAGAAGGCGGTTTTCAACCTGGACTACGGGCAGCTGAAGCTGGTGTTCGAGGCGCTGCACGAGCGCAAGCGGCTGCTGCAGAACGCGCCGCACCTCACCGACTCGCTGCCCATCATGACGGTGTGCTGCGCTTGTCGGTTTGAGCATGCGATGTGTCTTGATCCGACTCGTACTTAGATAGCTCGCCCATCATGGCGGTGCACTAGAAAACTGCCTTCCAGCTTGTATGATTGGATCAGCAACATTCATCGAATTTGTTTTGGATTCAACCTGTACTTGGGTGGCTTGCCAGGTGTAGGCAATGCAGCAGGGTCAGGGTGGCGTCACCGCACTGCTTGGCGTGCGCTGCGTGACTGCCACCGCCGTGCACAGATATGGCGCTCAATGTGAAGCCCACGCCGACAAACGCCATGTCCTGCCGTGCAGCCGTGCTACAAGTGGTGGGAGGTGCCCTTCTACTGGCTGGGCCTCAAGGTGCATGGCGTGCTTGCCCCTTGCATTCTGAGTCCGCACAGCCGTTCAATCGCACTGACAGCTGCGCCGACGCGTCACCGTGCAGCTGCTTGCAGGTGGATTGCCTTCTGCAGTGTGCTTGCCCGCCACAGTCCTGCACCATGCCGTTTTCCAAAATTGCATCTGAGCTTTTGAAGACTCCGAGCTCCAGAGGCCCTGAGCCTCAAGCTGCCCTACTTCATGTCTGTGCAGGCATACGATGCAGTCGCAGGCACGCAGGGCCTGACGCTGTCGCGCTACGTGACGCCCGCAGAGTCGCAGCGCCAGTTTCCGACGCTGTCCAGCGCCCACGACGGCGGCAACAGGCTGAAGGGCACGGTGCGCGGGCTTAGGGTTTGTAGTGCCCCTGTCGGTTTGCAGCATCAGGTTTGCGCTTGCGCCTCTGATGCAACTCCTGCGGCACACAGTCAGGCAGCTGCCCAGCAGTTCAGCCGTCAGCAGGCACTCAGCTGGGGGTTAATTACTCGGCTGACTTGTTGATAACCCCTAACTCAGCCGTGCCGCCAGGATTGCAGTGACCCTACAGGCCCCCACCTGTCTGCTGCTTTCCCGCAGAGCTTATTGAGCAACAGACGCCCTTGTTGCCGATGCCGTCGAACCAGCGATGAGAAGATGTGTGTTTCCGGACTCTAAGATCGTGTACTAAAACACGGGCACTTTGACGATGTGCGGCTGAATGTGACGCTGGCCTGCACCGCCGCCGCCTCAGTTTCTATCCAAAGACTCACAGACTATTCTGCCTGCAGATCGTGTACTATGACGGGCAGTTTGACGATGCCCGGCTGAATGTGACGCTGGCCTGCACCGCCGCCGCCGCCGGCGCCACAGTGATCAATCACACGAGCGCTACCAAGCTGCTGAAGGTGCGCTGTCAGTCTCGAAAAGACCGGAGGTGTCATCAGGACTGCCCTGCGCCATCGGCGCTGACAGTCCTGTACGATGAGATGAAGCAAGCTGAATGTTGCCGCCGTGGCCGTCCGGACATCAGGGGGAACCCGCAACAGCATCCTCTCTCGTGGGTTTTGCAACTATGCCTACCTTCTCATGCGCAGGACGAGAAGGGGCAGGTGGTCGGCGCCGAGGTGCGCGATGAGCTCGGCGGAAGCAGGAAGTCAGTCCCTGTCCACGCGCGCGTGGTCATCAACGCCGGCGGCCCCTTCTCGGACGCTGTGCGACGGCTGTCGGAGGTAACAGTTGCACTTGATAACTTTTGTGGAAGTTGCAAGCAACTCAAAAACACATTTTCACAGAAATCGTAGGCTTTTGGTCAATCCCAAATGTTGGCTTCTCTCTCCCTGTTCTTCATGGTTCTTGGCCCGTTCTTTACAGGAAAAGGCGGAGCCGATGATCATGCCGTCAGCCGACGTGGACATCATGCTGCATCACACAAAAGCGTGGGCTCTGATTGGGGTCTGAATATCAGCTTTGATGGCATGTGCAGGAAAAGGCGGAGCCGATGATCATGCCATCGGCCGGCGTGCACGTGATGCTGCCGGACTACTACTCCCCGCAACACATGGGCCTCATCGTGCCGAAGACGAAGGACGGCCGCGTCGTGTTCATGCTGCCATGGCAGGGCGCCACCGTCGCCGGGACCACAGGTGCGGCCAAGGAGTTGGTAAGTGGTGAGTTCGATTGACACTGGCTGTCCAAGAAAGCTCCATCTGGCATCTGCCAGCTGCGGGCTGCAGGCGCAGCAACAATGTCAAGGAGTCTGATTCCACGAAAACGGCAGTAGCCTGCAGCCGGACGCCACTGTTGGGGGACGCTCCTTGACTTTGGGAGTCAAAACATGTGGGTAGCTGCCTCTTGACACGCGTCGACCTGCTTCATTGCTCTGTGCATCGCTGCCTGCAGACAGCAAGTCCGAGATCACGCTGGCGCCGCAGCCGAGCGAGCAGGAGATCCAGTTCATCCTGGACGCGATTGCTGAGTACCTCACAGTCGCGGTGCGCCCTGCGGGCCAATCATGACCTGTCTCTTTCAGGCTGCATCTGGGGTGACTTTGTCTGCCGCGAAACCCTGTCTTGAAGCCTCGGCTGGGTGCATGCCGTCCAGCCCGCACGACAGCCTTCATGAACACTCGTCCGGTCACGTGTGATATAATCGAAACCAATCAACTTGGGTCAAATCTTACTGCTTCACCACGCGTCAGGTGCGGCGTGCGGACGTGACCTCTGCCTGGTCGGGCATCCGGCCCCTGGCGGTGGACCCGACCGCCAAAGACACGGCGTCGGCGCTGCGGGATCACATCGTGCTGCAGGACGACAATGGGCTCATCACCGTGACGGGTGCCTTGACACCTTGTACACGTCTTGTTCGGTGCAGCCTGCAGCCAGCTAGCCGCAGCACTGCTGCCAAGTACCACCGCAACCTGTGTTCACTGCTCCGCAGCGGGAGAAAGGACGACACATCGCGGACGATGCACCGCCTCATGCTGCAGGGTGCCGAACAAGCTGGCTGAGAGATGCTTCATGCGCTAGAAGCCGTGCGCCGCCACACGACTACCTTCTCGAACCTCGTGCGATGCCTGCTTCTCCGCAGGCGGCAAGTGGACGACATACCGGCTCATGGCGCAGGACGCGATGGATGCCGCCGTGAAGACCGGCAAATTGCCGCAAGCAGGCCCCTGCCGCACGGCGCACGCGCAGCTGCTGGGCAGCGCAGGTCAGGGTCAAACACAAAAATGCATCTCAACCCTTCTTTGAGATTCACAGTCCCACACACCAGCCAGTACGAGATGTGCTGTGAGCGGTAGCGACGGCTCACGTGTGATGTTCGCCGATGTCTTTCATGGAGCCAGCAATTAGCCGGCTTCCTGCGGCAGGGTGCAGCCTGGTGCTGTTTGCAGACGTAGCACATGACCTGCAGCACCTGTTGTCGTCTGTTCCGGTTCTCACGTGGGATGTACATCTACACATGCAGGTTTCAGCCCGGCGCTGTTCACGGATGTGGCACAGAATTACACAGTGCCGCACCGCCCGGGCGCCATCGACACGCGCGTCGCCAAGCACCTCGCATGTGAGTGCCGCTCTTTTCCCTGAAATGCTACAATGTGCCGAACGCTCGGTGTCTTGCAGGAGCTGCCTGGGCGCCATCGACACAAGTACTGCCACGCACCTGGCATGTCAGTTTTCTTTTGCCGCACAAGCAGCCTCCATTCGCCTGTCGCTGCTTTGCGTTTTCGGTCGTGCACTCTCTTCGTTTGTTGCCTGGGCATTGAGCGAGCTGACAAGGCAGCAATGACCAATGCTTGAGACAGACCCGCCATGTCGACTGCTCCTTGCGGTGGCAGGCCGGCACAGCGCATCGCAGTGCATCATGGAGATCGCCCAAGCAGCACACAGTGCATAGCCCTGCATGCACTGTTGAACAAGTGAGGTTCCTTTCCGGCTGTACCACACGCTAGATTCTTTTTGGTGTTCTTTCTTTCTCCTGCAGCGGCGTGTGGCGACAGGGCGCGGTGCATCAGGGAGATCGCCATAAAACTACTATGAAACTTCATAGATCGGGAACCAGCGAAAGTCAAATGTTTTCACTCTGCTCGCTGCGCAGCGGCGTATGGCGACAGGGCACGGTGCATCACGGAGATCGCTGAGCAGCAGAAGCTGGGGCGGCGCCTCGTGCGCGGCCACCCACAGCTGGAGGCGCGCGTTGCTGCATGCTCTCAAAGCAAGTTGCATGCTGATTTGCTGTGTGTAATCCGTTGCAAGTGACTCGATTGCAATAAGCTGAAGCTTCGAATGCTTATTTCACCCATCGACTGGCGTGTTGCGCTGACGTGAACACAAATCGAATGGTTTATATTCAATTTTGATGCAGGCGGAGGTGGCGTACGCGGCGCGGCACGAGATGTGCGAGAGCGCGGAGGACTTCCTCGCACGGCGCACGCGGCTCGCGTTTGTGGATGTGCGCGCTGCAGAGGAGGCGCTGCCACGGGTGCGACCCTTGCAAAAATCATCATTGCTTCAAATGTGCACAGACACGTGTGGGAAGTCGCGCAGCGCACGCGGCTCACGTTCGTGAACGTGCGACCGCTGCGGGTGCGCTCCTCTAACGACCAGGGCTTCGACAGTAACCGATATTCAACAAGTCGCGCGGCGCACACGGCTCGCATTCTTGGACGTGCGCGCCGCCGAGGCGCTGCCGCGGGTGCGCTCCCCTGGCAACTAGGGTTTCGAGAGAAGTCGAGCACAAATCCGTTGAACTAGTCGCACGGCGCATGTGGCGCGTTCGTGTGCGCGCCACTGAGGAGTTGCTGCCGCCAGGGATGTGGTATTGCGCTCAATCCTTCGAGCACCCGGAGTGGAAAGAGCCTGATTCCAGCAAATATGTGCGGCGTGCGCGACTGGCATGCTGTCAGTGCACACGCCAATGAGGAGGCACTACCGCGGATGCCGTGTAGCCCAGTGAGATTTGGATATGAGAACTACGAGAAACCGCATGCTGTACGTCAACCCGATGGTGCTGGTGGTGGCAGGAGCTGCATGGCCCCCGGGGAGGAAAAAATCGAACGCTATATCGATCTCATCATGGTCCTCAACAGTTTGCGCATCCCTTCAGGTGGAGCTGCTGGCGGCGGCGCCAGGAGCTGCAGCTGTTTCTGTGGGAGGAATCAATTACCGGCCCCGAAGATTTCAGTTGTTCTGTTGACGACCGTGAACTGTCATTGCTGCGTCCAGGTGGTGGAGCTGCTGGCGGCGGAGAAGGGGTGGGGCTGGTGGCGGCGGCGCAAGGAGCTGGCGCGCGCGTTGGACTTCCTGCAGACCTTCAAGGCGACGCCGGCGACGCCGGGCGGCGTGCCGTCTGGCGGGCCGCCGCCGGAGGAGGTCGCCGAGGCGGAACACGCGACGGTCGCTGCCGGCGGCAGCTCCGGCAAGTGAGGCGGCGGCAGCCCACACAGTGAATTTCGGCTGGCGGACAGAGGCGGCGGCAGCTCCGCCAAGTGAGGCGGCGCCCACGGAGCTGGCGGCAGGAATGTGGTGGAGAGCGCGGATGTTTGGCGCTCTCCAGACGAGGTTGCCGAGACGGAGCAGGCGCCGGTGGCTGCGGGTGGCGGCTCTGGAAAATGGAACAAGAGAGGGTGCTGCCAAAGCGGAGCAGGCGCCAGTAGCTGCCGGCGGCAACTCCAGCGTTCTGAGGCGGCGGCGGCAGCGGCGGCAGCTCTGGCAAATGAAGCGGCAGCTAAGGCGAATACAGCGGCAGCTCCGGCAAATGAGGCGGCGGCAAGTGAGGCGGCGGCCGCAGCGCTCGCAGTGGGGTGGTGGCGGGATCGTAGCATATCACCTGGAGGGCTGCGCGGCAGCCATTGGATCTGGCACGGGGTGTTTGCCGCCCCAATCGGGCCGTCAGCAGCTCGGTTGCGTGACAGTCGTGCACCTCTCCGTCCGCGTCGGCGCGCGGGTGCGGCGCATGCTGGACGGTGGCTGACCCAAGTTTGCAGCACACTTGCTGGTCTCGCCGCTGGAGCAAGCATGGCGGAAAGTGTTGTGTATATCTTCTTGGTGCAGCATGTACCACAGTGTATCATCATGGAAGGCGGGACAGAGGCGGTCCATACCGGCGCCTGCAGCGGTTTCAGGCTCCAATGGCTGGGCTCCGGGTGTGCCGCCAATTAGGTATGTAACATAGTGTCGCTCCGCGGAGTCTGTTTCTTCACCTCGCAGATCACCACCATGAAAGGGAGGGAGGTTGCGTAAATTGCCAGCTGGGCATTGGGCGATTTTGCGAATTTATCTGCAAAATCCGATTGCGACTTTGCAAAATCGTACTGCAAAGTCTCGAAGTCCCCAGCTGGCAGAGAGGAGCAAGGGAAATCCTAGAGTCTCGTAGGTTACGCTGGGAGAATTCTCCGTGCCAGCTAGAGCAGGACAACCTCTCACACTTTTGACCCCGCAGTTCAGCAAGCGGGTCTCCAGGTCACGGCAAACGAGCCTCACCATCGTCTCAGACCAACGTTAGGCGGCTGCACTTCAATCGCGGCTTTCTGGTGCGAGCGTCATCACTGCCTTCACGTTTCTCGCCGGCTTATCTTGCTGCTCGCTCGTGGGCAATGCGATCCGGGCTGCTAGCAACGAGGGAAGGGTGCCGTATATGTCGATTGGTGCTGCAGCCACGGATCGCCTGCTGCCCAGCCACGGCGTGCTGCCTGGTCAGCGCGTGCGCGCCACGTTCAAAACGGTTTCGTGCACCGGTCCGGCTGCCACCCTGCCTGCGCTGGCGGACGACACGAGCAGTTCTTGAATCCGACAAAGGGAGCTTGACACTTCTGCTCCGCACTCTATGCGTTGGACTGCTCCTGACTGAAACTATCACGCTGATCAACGTGCAAACTATTTCGAAGCCTGTATTCATGCTGCCGCGTGGGCGTGTGACGTGTGAATGTCGTTGAAGCGGCATCCAGGCATTAGTGGTCGTGCCTGCACCATTGCCTGCCGTGTCCTGCGCGCAATACGTCGTTGGCGTCATTTTGTCATGCAGCATGCTCAGCTGCCGCGTTTGTCATGCTGCGACCTTGACACAGCCGCATGTAGGCATGTAGGGCAACACGAAGCTTGAGACGACGCTTTGGTGCCCCGAGTAATGATTGTATGGCCCGCACAGCGTGATGTAGTAGAAGCACTAGGTTGCGCCTATTTCGAGGTGCAGGTCTTGACTCGAATGCATAGGCGCGCCTCTGCGTTATCCAGACAGCCTTCGCATGTATAGGGACTTGTAGGCGAGCGACTGGCGCATTGCGCGAGACTTTTGTGTGTCAACGCCAGCTTGGCGTGTTCTGCTGCAGCGCGCCCGGCCACTGTCGGATGCATAGATCAGCCCGCTCTGTGGCTCTGGCCACAGCAGTGGAATACAGTTTGCTGCTGGATGCCGGCAGGAAGGCGAGTGTGGGGCTGCGTCTTCAGCAGAACTGCGTTGGTCATGGAAGCTGCTTTTGTATGACTGATCACATGGGGAAGCCGCCAATGGCCGAGGTGCAGCCGACAGCTAGAGCAGCTTTCTATTGGCTCAGCTGTTCACACTGTTCCGAATCCTCAGCGCGGCCCGCAGCAGGGCCGCGTGGATCCTTCTCACCTCCCGCAGGCACTGGCGAAGTTATCAGCGTGGGCCTCTGTATCTCCATTGCTCTCCAAGATCGCTGATGTAATGTCGGAGCGATGCAATACGGCTCAGCCCCTTGTCGACGGCCAGCAAGGCCTTTGGCAGGGCACCGTCGTCTGATGTGTCCTCGGACCAGGCAGAATGCTCTAGGATCATATGAGTCCACTCCCAGCCGACAAGGGGCCGCCAAGCAGTGGCGCCGCCGCCTCGAGTGGTGGCGGCGCAGGCCAGCCCAGTGCCCAGTGCTTTGGCCCCCTCGGAGGCTCTGATCTGACTGGCGCTTGTCATGCTGTGCACAGGTACAGGAGACTAACCCCTCCCACCATGGCCCGCTACGCACTCATGGCAGCGCTGCTGCTGGCGGCCGTCGCCGCTTCAGCGGCACAGGGCACCCTCGCCCCGACCCCGCCGCCAGCAATGCCAACGGCGGCACCGACGGCGCCGGTGCCCGGCACTGGTGACACCGACACGCAGACAGAGAACCAGCCGCCCGCCACCGGCTTCGCCCTGGCGGGCACCACCTACAGCAATTTCGTTGTCGTCGCCGCCACCGGCGATTTTGCCGGCACCCAGGAGGACGGCACCAAGGTATGCGTTTTCAGCACAAAGCATGCAGGTTGCAGGATGCATGGGAGGCGGCAGTGAATCGGTGTATTTCACTTGCCTGACTGAATCATGCTCCCGCATCCGGCATTCCATGTGCCTACTTTTAGTGTCATGCAAGCACAGGTGCTGACCAATGCCAACGGCACCCCGGCCACGATCAGTAACACTGTCCCCTTCGATCTGGTGTCCCTCTACATCGCCAACCCTAACGCGGTGAGTCACGAGAGGCATTGCAGCGCGACAGGAAATAAAATCACTTGCCGAAATTCTCCAGCGCGCCCTGCTTGCCATCTTGCCAAAAGCTTTTGTGCTTGCTTCCTGCTCCTCCTGTTCCTGGATGCCTTGAGGACTCGGCGGCAGTAGCTCAACATGACTGCTCTCATCAACGGTACTGCGCTGTTGTTGCAAGTGCCATGACAGCAGCAGGAAGCAGCAGCCCTCAGCGCCATCGTGTTGACCGCAGAACACCCCCCTTACCGTCACGCTCACGCCCATGCCGGCCGGCGCGCCTTTCGTCAGATCTCTGGCGGCAAACCAGGGCCCCACTCTCGTCACTCCCGGCTTCGTTGGTGCGCCGCCGCACCTGAGACCCCTGTTCCCGCTGAAGCTGCCCAATGCTGTGCTGTGCTGAGGTCTGGGCAGCTGTGTACTCGCCTCATTCAGGGGGCGTCCAGCCATCAGCTCGCTCACAGCAGGGTTGTACATATGCAGCCTCTGCTGTGGCCTGCATCGGACTCAATGCTGTTGTGCGGTCTGTCTCGATCAGCAGTGCCACCGTCAAGTCGCACGTCCGTCCTGCCTGCCGCAGGCGTCACCTCCGTCACCTTCTCGGCAGTGGCCGCCCGTCGCCGCGCGCTGCAGCAAGCGGCGGCCGCTGCCCCCACCAGCTTCGCCGTCGACAACCTGGCCCTGGTGGCTGCCGCTGTCAGCACTCCTCCGCCGGCGGTGCCGACCGCCGCTCCAACGGCCGCGCCGACGGCCGCGCCGACGGCCGCGCCGACGGCCGCGCCGACAGCCGCGCCGACGGCTGCCCCCTCAGTGTCCGCGCCGCCGCCCGTCGCGCTGCCCGCTGCTCCCACTGCCGCCCCCACCGCCGCGGGCTTACCGCCGCCGGCTGTCCTGCCGACGAGGGCTCCGACTGCTGCGCCGACGGCCGCCCCGAGCGCCGCCCCCACCGCCGCTCCCACGAAGGCACCCACACAGGCGCCGACCAAGGCCCCGACAAAGGCGCCCACCAAGACCCCCACAAAGGCATGTCTTCGGCATAAGCTGTATACAACAGTCCTTACGCAAACGCATGTTGGCGGAAATTGCAAGTCGCCATCGGCGCTCGTGCTTTTGACCGCCTCCCAGCACTGGGCGACGCGTGGATCGGTTTACCCAACAGAGGACCTTTCCAGCCCTGTTACCCTGAAGGATGGTGCTGCAACTCCTTTTTTTCGGCGGCAATACCGTGGAGCTGACCGCTGCTCCTTTTGACAACCCACAGGCGCCGACGCCGTCGACATGCTCGGTGCGCGGCACCTACCGCGCCCCCAGCGGCTGCGCCAAGTGCGTCTCCAAGACCTCGCCCTTCACCAAGAACTACGGCGGCGTGCTGTGCTACAACCCCACGACGCTGTCCTCGCGCTCTACCGTCTGCACGGCCGTAGTGCTGCCCGCCTTTGTGCGCGATGAGGCCAGCAAGAAGAACACTCGCAGCTGCATCCCACCCACCCAGCAGACCGTCAACATCTTCCTGGTGCGCTTGTGTTCTGGCAGCGTCATCCTTCGAGTGCAGCAGCATCACCGAGTCCATCATCACCGGCTGTCCACATCCGCATGTGCGTTTTTGGGTGGCGACCGCCGCGACGCTGTGCTTAGTCAACAACAGGGAGCAACCGGAAGTGATACATTGGAAAACTGACGCCTGCCTCATGCCGCCGCCGCTGCAGGTGACCAAGAACAGCCAGGTGCCGTTCCTGAAGTCCAGCAGCTACATCCGCACCGCCCTCCGCCTGGCCAGTGCGCCCCTCCTTCTCTTCTGGCACGAGGAATCGTGCAGCCGCTGCCTGCCTGCCACAACCCCGCTGCCTGATGCCTGCACGCCGCTCGCTGGAACCCAGGACAAAATGGACCGGAATTCACGGTGGACCCTGACGCTGTGGTGTCTTCGCGCTCTGCAGACCAGATCCCGCCGCGCCGTCTGGCCAACAACCAGGCGTTGTTCGTCAAGGACGGCATCAACAACCGCCAGCTCATCCAATTCGTCGACAAGTTCGCCGTCCTCAAGTGAGAACCGCCTGTCATTCAAATGTTTTATTCACAGCTTTCATACACATCTTGAAGCTTGACAATCAAAGACAAGCGTGCAGTATGTTGAGAAGTTCGGCATGCAGTGCGCAAAAGTTACCAGATTGCCTGCTGGAAATCTGCATGCCTTGCAGCTGCTGCGCACACCGTGTTGGCCCCATCTGAGGCCAGCGCAACCACAGCGTCTCGTGCACATTGTGACGGTTTGAGGCTGACAAGTTGAAGCTGACGAGCTGGAGCTGACGAGCTGGTTGTCGGCAACGTTGCAGGACGCGCCGCGGCAGGACCGTGCAGCTGACTGGCGTGCTCAACCGCGGCTCCGGCTTGCTGCCCTACTGCTTTGTGGTGCGTCTTTCTCTCCCTTTCCTTTGATTCTGTTGCTTCACCCCTCAGTCCCATCTTGTACTTTTTTCCTTCGGGGTTGGGTGCCTTCAACGCATGCCCTGCTGCTTGGCGGCAGAGCCGCTAGCAGGGACTGCGATGGCAGGCAGCATGCTTCCGCGCCTCTGCATGGGCCGAGACTGAAAACCCTTCGCGCTCGTGCAGGCCTACCTTCGCGTGTGCGCGTGACCGGTAGCACGCGCCTGCGCTGGCTGCCTGCAGGGCGGCAGGGGTCTCTGAGATGCGCCGTTCTTGCTAGCTATGCTAGCTGGCCCGCTCAAAGGGCGGGCATGGCAGCACAGTTCACGATCCACGGAAGCATGCGGAGTCGCCGCGCCGATGCCGTTTCCACGGCCGGCGAACGTTTGACTTTTCTTCCGCGCCGAAACCCACTTGGTATCGAGGCCCTGCCACCGGCATGCTGCCTGGCACCGCCCATAATGCCGAAGCGTGAGTCGCCGTGTGCTCCACGGGTAATTTCGCTCTCACAGGGGACCAGCCTTTCATGCTGAACATGTAGGTAATAACCAACTGGGGATTGCGAGCTAGACGGCTCGAACGTGACTGCAAGAAGTGTCACATGGATGCTTGATGGACGGCGACACTGGAATATTATTGGTTGAGCTTGCTGTTGATCGCTGTGCAGCCTTTTGAACTGAGCGCTCGCGGCTCTTTTGGTTTCCGTGAATATGGACTGGCACAGCAACTGTGTTGCTGAAAATGGCCCTCCATGCCGCTGCACCCAACTGGCCCGTCCCCCACCCAGCTCACGCCAGCTGCGCCCCTTGCATCACTGCAACTCAACTCAACAATGAACATGTTCCCGTATTCGTGCCACTGTCCCTCTCGCATGGGCAGGCTGGCCCCGAGCCGGACCCTGTGATACCGCTGACTGCTTACGGTGGGCACTTCAAAGATACAGCTGTACAGGGAAGGAACCATCCCTTCGCTTTGCTCGGGCATGTGCACGTCAACACCAACACTGACGCACAGGCACATTACAAACTCCGTTGAGGCGGCAGCTACTCGCCGAAGATGTCGCGGCAGCCCTCCCACTGGCCCTTGGCACGCGACTCCCAGTAGCCGCCAGAATACTCCTGCAGGGTGGGCGTCGACAGTTCAAAAACAGTTACATGATGCGACCCCAGCAACCCCAGCAGCCACTGCACACAACAGGGCCTTCCTGTGTGCAGGTCATGCTGGCATGCTGTCAACAGAGCCGCAGCACGCGATGCGCTGATACCTACAAACGCTAGACGACGGAGACACAGGGTGCACGGATACGACGGGGCAGCAGACTGCACAATCCTCTCATATATCGAACAGGCAATCGAAAGGAGCTCACATAGGCGACGCCCTCGCCCATGGGCGTGTCGCGGCTGATGAACCAGCGGGGCTCGATGCTCACGCCGTTCTCGGCCGCCTTGCGCGCAGCCCGCTGCTTGGTCTCCAGCCGCAGCTTCTGCCTGTTGGCCTGCGCAAACATTGTGAAAAGGTTATAGTAAATAGTGGCGCATCATTACCGGCAAGCACGTCTTGCGCAGCCCGCTGCTTGGTCTCCAGCCGCAGCTTCTGCTTGTTGGTTGGGCCTGCGTAACTCGTCAATGATGGATTCGTCAGTGATGGATGCACGAATCACGCCAGCTTGTCGAGCAGGAGGCCCACCCAGGCGGCTGCAAGGACAGGGCAGGGAGGACGCGTGCGAGGCGCACGGCTCGCACTAAGGCGGCGCCGGCGCAACTATTCATTCTCTTTTTCTGTCAAAACAGCGAGATTGACACTGCCCTCCTTGGACGTCCGCCTCAACGCAGTCGCCGCACTCGGTGGCGTGCTGATGAGGCCGCAGCTATCAGTCTGTCGACTGACACTTACTCTTCTGGTACGACTGCATCCTCAATCTGAAGCCGTCCTTGATCACTTTGAAGATGCACGCACCTCGTCGTAGTCACCGTACTCGGTGGCGTGCTTGTCGGGCCGCAGCCAGCATCACAATTCTGTTCCAGCTAGCTGACTCGACCCTGATTCAAGTTCATCATGCCTCGTCTGAGCTACGCACCTCATCATAGTCGCCGCACTCGGTGGCGTGCTGGTCGGGCCGCAGCCGGCAGTCTGTCGGCGCCAGCCGCTTGTCCAGTCCCGGCGTAATCTCGTTCAGCTTGATCGCCCAGCCCGTCAGGTTGTACCTGCACATGCCAACGGTGCTGTCATTGCGCAGTCGAGAGAACAGGGTTCATCGGGCGAACTCTCGTTCAGCATGATGGCCCAGCGCGTCGGTGGTACTTGCGAAGCATCAGGGACACAGGGGCTCAGGTCTGCCTCAGGGCTAGGGATCAAGTGTGCAGACTGCGCAGGTGCATGCCTGAAGAGGCGAGCACACGCGATCAGCAGCAGGGCCCCCTTCATCAAGCCTCGCCGGAGTCAGTCCCCAGTCCGTTTTGCAGCCGCACTCCGCTGCGGCTTGTGTTGCCGCCATTGGGCATGGCTACCGGCATGTCTGGGCGCTGAAGAACTTGAACTGTACGTACTGGATTCACGGCCTGCGGGCGCACCGCGTGGGGTCGGGCGGCGGCGGGTTCTTCCGCCAGATGTCCAGCTTTGAACCGTCCTCCATGACCGCCGTCAGCCCCTCGTCCCACTTGCCGTTCAGCGTCGGCTTGGACAGGTTCTCCTCCCCCCGCTGGAAGCTGCCCTGCACCTGCGGCAGTGCAGGAAAGCCAACGTTTCAAGCGGTGTAAGCATGAGTCGGTTTCTCTTTGCAGGTGCTCGTTTGCGCAGCAGGCCCTGCTCCTTGGAAGACCGTGCCGACGGCGATGCCAGCGCTTGGGACTTGGCTCAGAGGTCAATAAAATTTTAGATGAGAGATCCAAGTGGCACACACCACGTGCAGGTCCTTGCTGCGCAGGAGGCCCTGCTCCTTGAAGACCATGCGCCCCGTGATGCCGGCGGTGTGGTTGCGCACGCGCATCACGCCCCCGTGGTCCACGTAGATCTTGCCCAGGATCAGGTTGCCGATGGTGGTCGTCACCTGTGGACATACGCAAAGCAGAGCATGTGACGGCTGGTTCGCCGCCGGAACTCACTAAGGTCCTGTCTCGCAGGAGTGCAGTGGCGTGGAAGCAGTCTCGCTTGCCCCAGCGGCTCAGCGGCAAATGCTGCCATGGAAAAATGGGCAGCGTTGCTGATGAACAGGAGTCCTGTTCTGTTCAGTGCGCAGCCGTTTAAGTTCTCCCTAGATTGAGACTCGGGCGAACCTTGTGCCAGGTGTACTCCTCGCCATCGTCTGTCTTCAGCCGGATGGTGCCTGCAGCATCAGGGCAGGCGTGTCACACATTTGCAATGCTGCCTCACATTAGGGCACAACCACTAGTCGTGCCAACATGCACCAGCGACGCCAAGAAGCGGTCGGTGGGTGTGCTTGTGGCGCTAGGCGATCAACAGTGGACGGAAAACAGCATTGCAGTAGACAGGGCCAATTGAACGGTGGGCGCACCGACGGGGATGAGCTCGATGGAACGGCCCCAGAACTTGGAGCGCACATCGCCATCGGCATCGAGGGACCAGCGCTTGCCCTGCGCATGTCCCGCGATGATGGTGGGGTGGTGCACCACCTTCTCCGCCAGCATGCGCAGCCCCTGCGTGGAGGTCGAGGCACCGTTGTTTGTGGGTTGCAAAAGAGGCAAACGCCACCGCTGCAAGAATTCATGCAGGTTCTTCTATGTTCCGGTTCTGTGAGTTAAGGTTCTTTTGTTGTCCGACGACCGCCGTACTCAACACATGTGCCACCAGGCAGCGCTGCACAGCAGCACGGCAGATGTCACAGTCCAAACAAATGTAAGTCCATGCGCCCAGCAGCGGGTTGCAGGGCTGGGCATGCGCCCTTTGGCATGAGACCAGTGCCGAGACTAATTTCTACATCCAGATGACATGTAATGTATCCCTTCTCAAAACGATGTTTCACCTTCTCCTGGCACACGAACTCGTAGGTCTCGCCCAGCAGCGGGTTGAACGGCTTTGTCGTGCGCCCAGCGGTGCCCGCGTAGCCGCTCACCGCAAAGGCGCAGATGTGCACCATGCGCTCCATGCTGCCCGGCGGGTACGTCAGTGCCTGTGCACAGACACCGACAGAGCTTGCTTTCTTGTTTCACGTCGACGGTCTGCTTCATAGACCCAGCAGGGCTTGCTGCATGTCCTGGCGCCTCATGTGGACTGCGGAGCACCAGGTCTCAAGGCAACTGCCCGGGGCATGAGGCACAGCCAGGGAAAGTTGTTGCAACCAGAACATTTGCAACATTTGCAACCAGAACAGACCGTGCAGCCCCTTCAGCGTCGCGGCTTGAATGCAAATGGGATCGAGGATTGCCTTGCAGCCGGAACAAGTGATACACAATCCCTCACCTTGTCCAGGAGTTCAGACTCTACCAGCTGCTCCGCCATCTTCTGATGCAACCACTCATCATTGTTGTATCAGCATTGTTTTCGCTGATACAACGGCAGCATTTGACAATCACTTGGTAACTCACAGAAATCCAACAGAGGCGCACCTTGTCCACGAGCTCGGAATGCTCCAGCTCCTCTGCCATCTCCTGCTCAAGCCATGTGTCATGGGTCAATCTGCAAACTTCTTAGGAGAAAGTACTGTACCTTGTCCACGAGCTCGGAGTACTCCAGCTCCGCCATCTTGCATTTACTGGATTGATCCATTCTGTTCATTACATGCAGTCGTATAACGCAAACAACAAACGCACACCTTGTCCACGAGCTCGGAATACTCCAGCTCCTCCGCAATTTTCTGCAGCGCCGACAGCGGCTCGTTGAAGTAGACGGGCAGGCACACGCGCGTCAGGTCCTTGCCCACCACCTCCTTCAGGATGCTCCACAGGCTGACTGACTTCTCCGCCTGCGCCGGTTTGGGCAGCCGGTCCCGCCGCTTTGGCGGCGGCCCCTCGTCCCTGCAGAGCAAAACAGCAAGAATTAAAAGCATACGCCTGCTTCAGGATGCTCCACAGGCTGACGGACTTTTCCGCCCGTGCCGGCTAGGGCAGCCGGTCACGCCGCTTCGGCGGCGGCCCCTCGTCCCTGCAGGTGTGGAGAAGTGGCTGTGGGAAGATGTCTGGGTGTGCTCCACAGGCCCCGCGCAGGCGCAGGCGGCACACCACATCAAGTTGTGGAGTCAGATCTGGATGTTCCAAGGTACATCGAGGCTTGAAATTGAAAAACCGCTGTGGAATGTGAAGGTTCCTTGGCGCCGAGATGCCATTGCATGTGTTGACGCTCAGGACTCTGCTAAACCCATGCAAAATTCCAAACCTGACTTGAGCCGCCGCCGTCGGAGGAGACGCCGCCGCTGCCGCCGGAGCTGTCGCGAATTGTGGCATCCATGTCTCGATTGCATGCAGGTCTCGGAAATGGGCATGCGGTTCGATGCAGACGTCGCAGCTGCACAATTCAGCTGCCAAGCCCTCACTTGAGCCAGTCGCCGTCGCCGTCGGAGGAGCCGCCGCCGCTGCCGCCGGATCCGCTGCTGGTGGACAGGCCCGACATCGCGGCGTCCACATCGGAAGCGCTCGCCGACGATCGCCGCGAGGAGCAGTCAAAAAACGCCTCCCCGTCCTCGTCCGAGTAGAAGCTGCACACATGTTGGTCACGGTCAGGGAATTGGGGAATCGAAGTACCTGAGCTGAGATTAGCGCCTCAGAAGCCTGCCCTGACGACTGCCAGGGACCTGAAGATGTTTGAGGGGTCTTGTGCACCTCTGGAGTGGGCTGCGATTGAGTGCGGGAGTCAGGTGCCCAAAAAAGACACATGGGGAATTCCAGAATTCGGTTTGTGAGGTGGGCCAACGGCGACGCAGAATGGACTTTTCCGACAGCCGGCGCGCACAGCGGGACGGGCACCCGCATCGGTGGGCCTGCGTCACAAATTCCAATCACAAACCTGGCGCTGCTGCCTGCGCCGTCAGCAGGCTGCCGGCCGTTGCTCAGGCAAGATGGCAGAACTGCTGCTGCTGCTGCTGACAGCGCCGCTGCTGCTGCTGCTGCGGCGCCGGAGGCACGGGCGCTGCCGTGCGCCCTGTGCTGCGGCAAATGCGCTCATCATGGCCGGAGCGGTATATGTCAATGGTGCAAGCCCCAAGCCGGTCATGCGCTTCGCCCATGAAGCCTGACTGGTCCAAGCTGTGTAGGGCGACAATAGCTTGCATTGCATGGCAGCTGCACAGCAATGCGTCCCCGCACTGCTGGCCGGCCCCCTGCAGACAGAAGGTGGCCGCAGCCGACATAGAGAGTGGACTGGAGTGGACTGAAGTGGGCGGTGTATCTCCTGCGAGTGTGCCAAATCTTCAATATTTTGAAACCTTCTCCAAAGAAAAGGATTTCCGAAAAAAGAAATCGGATTTTCGACGCACCGGTCGCCGCCATCCGCATCGGAGAGCCCGCTGCTGTCGGACCGCCCCTCGTCAGCGACCGACGGCGAGTCCGTCGACGACTTTGCGCCGCCACGCCCTGCCTGCGACTCCACCACCACTGCCGTTTCCAGCTCCCGGTGCTGGTTCTGTGGGCCGTCAACGACATTAGGGGTCACTATCACGGGGTTACTGGCATCGTGGTGCATGATGGCGTATCACAGGAAACTACAGCTTGGCAGTTGGGTCTGCAACAAACAGTGCTCAGCTCGAGCAACATTAGACTGCGTCGCTCAAGTACTACCGATGGTTCTGCGCTGTGGGCAAGTATTCCAATGTTGTAGTAAGACGTGAGAGCATAACGCCAAGCTGCCAACAGCGGCTGGTTGCAGAAGCACCAAGCGCCTGAAGTCATGCTGCTGATTTGCCGCTTCGGACTGCCAAGTAGTGGCCAGGCAGCCTGATCTCGCCAAAACAAGGCTGGCAGCCTGGTGTTGCTCGCTGCCAATGCGATGTGATGGGCTGTCAACGAGTGCTGGCGATGCGTGCATGCAAGCACAATTGTCGCCGTATTGCTTGGGGGTTTCAGCAACTGCCCTTCCTAACCTGATGGCAGGTCTCGCCATGAAGCAGAAGGGTCACGTATTTGGCTGATGAACAAGCGGCCTGGGATCCCCACCTCGAGCGTGGTGATGTAGCGCTGCAGCTCCCGCCGCATGTCCGCCTCCTTGGACATGTACTCCTCATACCGCCCATGCTGCGCCTGCAGCATGGAGAGACAGAACAGATGATGACCTGTTCAGCGACTTGATGCCTTCCCGTCGATGCCTGCGCGAGGCTGGTGAACGCAATGTCGCTTCCTCTCTGCAAATTCTCCAAGGACGCTTACCCCTAAGTCCAGTTTGCTCCCAAAACAGAATGGTCGATTCTGCACAGGCTGCCCAAGCCTCGCCCAGGGGTGCGCATCCATGGCCCTCATTCTGAACCCGCAGCGCTCCAAGCAGGGTCTGCGAGACGCCCGCGTCTGGCGCACCGGACACAACTCCAAACCCTTGCCTGCAGCAGCTCTGCGACGTAGGTCTGGATGTCGGCGGAGGCGCCGCGGCGCGACAGCTCCTCCCGCACCGCGAGCGTCAGTCCCCGCAGCTTCTCCTCCTGCGCCTTCCGCCTGCAGTTGATGATGGATATGGGCAGTTTGCAACCTATACAGTCAGCAAATTCATAAGGAATCCTGCCAGTGAAAGCTCCTTCCGCGCCGCGACCGTCAGCCCCCGCAGCTTCTCCTACTGAACTTCCGCCTGCAGGATGGCCACGAATACGGGTGAGTCATCATTGCTGTAAGTTTCTCCTGATAACAGATCCTACCGTACCATGACCGTCAAACCCTGCAGCTTCTCCTCCTGCGCCTTCCGCCTGCAGACGACAGAAAAACGTGTTTGCCTCCGAGAGGAAGATCAGCGCTCTCCATACATCTCCACCCGCATAACTACGGCCATCAGCCCCCACCACTTTTCCTCCTGTGATTTCCGCCACCTGATCTGCATCCAAGATTAACATCGAGTTGCAATTCATCACATCAGCTGCGTCATCTGACGTATTGAATTTTCAGGAAGCAGCGTCGCCAACCAATCAGCACATAGAGCTGGCGAAAGGCGCACGCTGTGTTGCTGGGCGTGGTGAGGGCGGCTGTCACCTGCGGATGCCGCCCCTCCCACTGCGACTGCAGGCAAGCGGGCAGGCATGGATTCATTAAAATGAGGGAACATTAGGAGGACATGATGGGGCTGAGCAGGCAGGGTCGGATAAGCGGCAAGCGAAAGTACGAGACAGGACAGCGCTGTGGCCTCTTCTAGTGCTGCGAGGCCCCTCGGCATGCCTGTGCTGTGGCAACAGCCGAGGAAGACCTGTGTTGTATTTCATATTCTACCTTTGCAAAGTTGAGCGCCTCCACCCATGCCCGCCGGTCATCCCTGCGGCATCATCGACAGCTTGTCACCTCCTGCAGCACAACCAGGCTCGGCATGCACACTCATCCCAAGCCAGCTGGGCAGACAATCTGTGCAGCATACACAAGGCTGACAGGGGGGCGGGGGCGCACGCTGTCTCCGCCTTCAGGCGGTAGGTGATGTTGTTGAGTTTGGTGTGGATGTACAGCTTGCAGTGGTCTGCCTGTGACGGCTCAAGGTCCGCCACCTGCAGTGAAAATAAGAGAACAAAATGAGAACAAAATGAGAAACGGTACCCTGGACGACCTTTGCTGTCCGGCAGAAGTGCAAGGATCTCTGCGGCGTTGCTGAGGTTGGGTTCCAGCCTCTCGGGGTTCAGAAATGCCCCAGCAATGTGCAAAGCGTCACAGCAGGAGAATCGCCGCACTCGAGTGCCACCGACCTGCAGGTGGACCTCCGCCTGCGGGTCCGCCAGGGCTTCCCTCGCGCTCTCCAGCGAGCCGTTGCCGGACCTGCAAAGCGCAGGACAGGCTTGCATCAATCAGTTGCACCATCGTTGTGAGCGAACGTCGCATGGCCCCCCTCTTGAAATCATTTTCAAGCTGCTGATGAGGCATACGCCCGCACGGTGCATTGTACTGTGCCCCCACGACACTTGGTAACATGACATCGGGCCTCAATAACAGGTCTCAGTAGGCTCACTTTCGCCACTTGTCCTCCAGGATGCCGGCCTCGGCGCCGATGAGCTGCAGGTCGCCCTCGGCGCGCAGAGCATTGAAGATCTGATGGATGTCCGACTTGTGCGCCAGCCCCAGCACCTGTGCATTTAACGGCGGCGGCGTCACAGGCTCTGTTGTTCCGCGGACATCGCAGCTCGCGCGCCTCTGTGTCGCGAGGCGCATTGCCAGCGATGTGAAACCAAGCTTGCGTTGGCACACCATGCCAAAGTGCACTGCCCTTATGCGTTGTGTGGAGGGCAAAGGGTGAAGTAAAGGAAAAGGGCAGAAAGATAGCCTCTCACCCGGTAGTAGCGCAGTACGCCGTCCTTCAGCACAAAGAGGCGGTGGCGCCACCCCTGGCCCAGGTTGACCCATTTCGTGAGGACGCCCGCTACGATCTGCAGGCCAGCACAATCCATCAAAACGCAAACCTTGCAGCAGTGTGACAGGCGGTCATGACAAGCACAGTCAACAGACGCACACGTGGACAGGGTGTGTCCTAGACCTTGCTCGACGGGATGGGGTTGGCGGGCACATTGGGCTCCTTGAGTGCTTCGCGGATCGCATGGGTCGACATGACTGCTGCTGGTCAAGCCGACGGCCGAGGCTGTCCGACACGCCACACTCAGCTGCTGTCTGACTTCGCTTCTTGCACCGTCTGATACATCCGGGTCACTCTATCTCTACTCAGTCGCATGTATGTATGCAGACGACCGAATCTGCTGTCAGCGATGCCTCACTGCGGCTCTCGCGCTTGCAGAGGATGTCCAGATTAACCAGAGGGCTCAGAATGTACGCATGGGGCGATCAGCTTGGAACTGCACGAGCATGCACGCCGACCTTCGTTCCCTTCACTACCAGGTTGCGATGTGACACGACGAGAGGGCTCGCACGAAAACGCGCACAAGAGAAGTTACGTGAGCTCAGAATCAATAGTAGGGGTGATTACGTGTAAAACTTAAAACACTTAATCACCCCTAGAATAAGTACGCGGCAGAATTCAGGGAATCTGCCAGGGGGGATACCGCCAGTGGCAAAAGGCATTTCTGCCGGGGCTCTTGCCGTTCGAACCTTTCTGCCACTGGCAGTACAATGGATTCCCGTCCACCAGTACGGAGTTCCCGTGCCAGGGTGACCAATTAAGTCTGGTGCAGGTTCAATTCTCACAGCAAGTTTTGCTTAGACCGATGTTTGCTTAGACACGGCTGCAATCTTATCGCTCGAGCTCAGGAACGCTCCCATGTCTTTCTGTGGTGCAGCTGGAGGTTCTTAGCTGGTATTGCTAGGGCATTTTGCACCTCTGGGTTGGTGTGGCATTCTGCCGATAGTAGAGTCTTCACCTGGATTGAGCTAATGTTCTATGCTGTGAGCCGGTTTGCCATCCCCACTGGGAGCAGCTCACCAAAAACCTACACCAGCTTGTGATTAGTCATGACATGATACCTCGTTATGAACATTTTACATTAGTAAACCCTGCATGATGACTAACAT
>JAABUW010000823.1_pt1 | contig 57161 bp, 61 predicted proteins | sample 5560081 | NCBI WGS metagenome assembly JAABUW01 (sample SAMN10711882, study PRJNA513363) | rock metagenome | isolation source: Antarctica rocks | place: Antarctica: Victoria Land, Knobhead sud | reverse complement strand
GTTAGGAGGCGGGAGGACATGGATTTGGGGGCGCGCCCGGTGGCGGAGTTGGGAGGGGTGGCCATCGTTGTTTGTTTGGTGGGGATGATGGATGAGTGAGAGTTGTGGGGGTGGTTGTGGGCTGTGGGCTGTGTGAGATTGATGAAGTAGTGGTATATGGTGAGACGAGTGTTGTGCGCTTTCTGAAACGTAGCAGTTGCTGGTTTAGCACAATGGTGTGACTTTCGAACCTGCTTATACGTTGATATCCGCCAGATTTGCCTTCTCAGTTCTCACAAGTTCGGTCCAAAAGCCTTCAAAGCGGAGCGGGCCGCACCCTTCTCTACGGTAGGTACCTCACACTCCGCCCATCAAACCTTTTACTTTAATTTACGACCAATCCAACCATGGGCTGACTCACCTCATCCCCCAGGACCCCGCCTCCCCAAACCATGCCAGTCTAGCAAATCTCCAATGGGCGGCAAAGCCTTCACCTCCACCCCGCATGCCCTCTCCGTCCCTCGTCTCCCCCCACCTCTCTATCAGAGTCTCAAAGCAAAATACCTCGCCCTTCTATCTCAATTCTACGCACATGCTGCCGTGCCGCTTGAAGCGCCCGAGAAGGGGAATTATGGCGATATCGACATCCTCGTGTCTGTGCCCTTGACTTCTGGTGCTGGACCCGATGCGCTAGCTACGACCCTCGAGGCAAAGGCAGTCGTGCGGTCTGGACCCCTGACCAGTTTCGCGGTGCCATATCCCGGCTCAGATGGCAGTTATGTACAACTGGATATCCACAAATGCCCCCCTGAGACATTTCGCTGGCAGCTTTTCCATGAATCGAATGGGGATTTGTGGAACATGCTCGGCACTACGCTTCGCCCCTTCGGTCTTACAGCCAATGACGTAGGTTTTCATGCGCGTGTGCCAGAGATCGAGCATGAGGACAGAAAAAAGAGTTTTGTGTTGCTGACCGCGGAGCCGGATGCTGTGCTGACGTTCCTGGGCCTTGATGGACAGATGTATTGGACGGGGTTTGAGACGGTGGAAGGGCTGTGGAGGTATGTTTGCGGATGCAGATTCTTCACTCCGAGGGCGTATAGGAGGGGGGACTTGAAGGCGAATGATCGGAAGAGGATGGGGCAGAGGGAGGGGTATAGGCGTTTTGTGGAGGAGTGGGTTCCAAGGATGGAAAGGGAGCGTAAAGATAGAGAGAGCAAGGAGGGGGGAGGAATGCACGATGAGGGGGTGACTAGGGAGGGCGTTTTGGAGGACGCGCTGGAGGTGTTTGGGAAGAGAACGGAATACGAAGGACGTGTTGATATGTGGAGAAAGGAGAGGGCGGAGTTGGCTCGCAAGCGAGAAGAAAAACAGGAGCGAAGGGCTAGGGCTTTGGAGGATGAGGTGTATGCGGATGCTTGGAAGAGTTGCTTGGAAGAGCGGTGATGTACCCTTGGAATTCGTTCCTGTAGGGAGGATTCGAGACAATGGCATTCTGGCTTCATGGTGATTTGCCCAGCCACAATCGCAGTTTACAAACGTAGTCGTGTGCCTTCTCTACCATAGAACTGAAGAGCTTCATACAAATAGAAGACTGTACATAAAATAATCACCGCTGCGCAAACGGCTCATCCGTTACCCTCTGGCTCTCGGGCACCTCCGCCGGTCCTCCCGCCGGCTCAAGTGGGTACGTCGTCGATGGCAAGCTCTGCAAATATTTCCTATGCTGCTCTTTTGCCTACCGCACCCCCATATCATTAGCCCTCCATTACCCACAACCCAGATCCCTTTCTCTCCCTACCCAACCATTTTCCAAGGCAATGTACCCTATAACTTTGGACAAAGGAAGAACTCACAAACGGCAGTCCGCAATAAGTACACCAATTAATCTTCGGCTTGTCTACGTTAATGAAAATCCGAGGATGCCCCAAGGGTCCTCCTCCACCGTCGCAGGCGACCTTGCGCTCTTTTGTCCAGCGAACGGGTTGCTGGTGGATGAGTGAAATGGCGGCTTGTGGTTGTGGCTATATGATCCCATGAATCAGCGTAGATCTTCCTTCATATCCCTATCCCCTATCCCCAATCCAATTATCCAACCACCTCCCCTACCCCCACCGGTCCGCCCTCCCTCAACCCTCACTCCTTACCCCTTTTACGTTATCACCCTTCATCCCTTTTCCCCAGTCCCTTCCATAAAAACACATACCTGATACTCCATAATCGTCTGCTCAAACCTCGGCCCACTCATCGCCAGCTCACGGGGCTGCTGGCTCCGACTCCACACCTCCTTCCGATTCGGCGCCTGCATCGTCCGCTGCCTCTCCGCATCCTCCGGCATCTCTTGCAGCGGCGCATCGCGCGCGCCGCCCGTCGAGGTCGGCACGGCGTTGGTTTCCGAAACGTTTTGTACGGGCGCGGGGGGGTTTGGGTCGTTGGTTGGGACGCGGTCGGAGTGGCGGGAGGCGGTAGAGTAGAGGCGGTGGGGGAAGCGGAGAGGCAAGAGACGTTGGATGGTAAGGCGGAGGGTAGGAGGCATGGTTAGTGGGTTGTGGGATGGAGGGGGCTTGGTGGTGAGGGTTTGGGCCCTTTGCAGCCCTGGACCTCAGACATGTGGGGCTAAGCCCCTACAAGGTTAGCGCTTTGCTTACTACGGAAGCTGGTGCTGCACTGAGCTCGCGAAGTAAGCAGAGCTAACCCGAAGGGGCTTAGCCATGCACGTCTGAGGTCCTGAGGTAATCAGCCCTATGAATTTAGATGGCGCTTAGGTAATGGCTTTAGCGTGCCTCACTAACCATCCACTCAGGATCCTCAAGATCACCGGTCCGTCTTTCATCCATTAAGCTAACGCTTTCTGGCTACGCTTCTTTCTTACAACGCACGCCGCTTTAAGACACAGCAGATTTCGCCAAGATGCGCGCCCGCAGAGAACGATCGCAAGCTCCCAGCCCACCTTCCAATCGACCCTCGCCCTCGCCCTCGCCCCGATCAAGTACCCCGCGTCTCAGGGATTATTCCACCCCACCTCGCTGCCCGCCGGATATGTATAAAGAATTGGCCTTCATTGAGGAGCGCCTTGAGGCTGTCGAAATTGATACTCGTAAGTTCTTGTTCTTTGCTGTAGAAGTAGAAGCACTTGTGTCATTGCTGGCACTGTTTCGATTGAAAGGCGAGAGCTGATGAGTTTTGGTTGGCTCATTATAGTACGCAAGAACTATGTCGCTTCCAAGCAAATCTACGATGATCGCGCCAACATCATTTCAAAAGTCCCACATTTCTGGGCACTGGTTTTTGAGGAGGCGCCCGAAGATATTGATTGTCGCATCCAACCTCGAGACACGGCGGTTCTCAGCACCCTAAAAGCTTTTCAAATCACTCGTTTCGAAGTAATAGGCTCAGATGAAGGCGAGCCACGAAGCGTCAAGTTCACCTTCACGTTCGATAAGAATGATTGGTTCCATGATGAAGTACTAGAGAAAACCTTCTGGTATCGTACGAGCAAAGATGGGTGGACAGGGCTAGTCAGTGAGCCGGTGAAGATACAATGGAAGGAAGGCATGGACTTGACTGATGGGCTACTTGACATGGCGGTCGGCGTGTGGGCGGATGAGACACAGGGTTCAGCAAAGTCTCCGGCCCAAGATACGCTAGTTGAAACGATGGACAATACCTCGATGGACGCGATCAGTCTCTTCGCGTGGTTCGGATATCGTGGGCGGAAGGTTAGCGCTCAAGAATCTTCTGAGGCGGTAAGGGAGGAGGAAGAGAAGAAGGTGAAGGGTGGGCCTGGTGGGCCACTTGATGATGACGAGGAAGAGAACGATGAAGGAGAGCCTGACCTAAGTTCAGTGATCGAGAAGACGATCGCAACAGAGGAAGATCCGAACGACGGCGAACTAAGTTACGAGATCTTTCCTCGAGGCGAAGAGTTGGCCATAGCTCTTAGCGACGACCTCTACCCTGGCGCCATCAAGTACTTTAGTAAGTTATCAACCCCTCCATTTCGTCTCAGCAGCTAATCGGTTTGCAGCCCAAGGGCAAGAGGCTGATGCCTTCGACTCCGGGGACGAGGAAGTAGTGGACTCTGACGATGAAGAGTCCGATGAACCAGCGAAGAAGAAGGCAAAGAGAAGCAGCTGATCCATTTCCTAATGTAGTCATGTAGTCATGTTTACTTTCGAAGCACGTATACCCAGGCGTGCGTGGTAGTAGGATAGTCGGTGCTCTAGATGGAATTCAATCCAGTCTTGCTTACTTCGAACATTTGGTGTGAAACATATCTGGATGAGGAAACTCGTCATGGAGTACTTCATTTAAAGTTCTGTACTTGTTCGATAAAGGCCATCGATGTAAAGGATCGCGAAGTGGAGATATGGATTTAGAAAGGATGTAGACGAGGTTTGCTCATGAGGTAAATCTCAACTTTTGCTTCCATTTCTGCTTCTGCTAGGAGTTAGACTGGGGAACTTGTGGGGATTTCCGGTTCGGACTGAGAGAATCCAAATGGGAGAAGGCGAGGTAGAGAACATACTCAGGCGGAAGTACTCACAAGGCGACTGCACGGGTACCCACCCTCATTCCTCCTCAGATATACCCTTGACACTGTTCTTCCTCAAAAAAACTTGCCAATAGATCAAGATTCGCGTTGACTTCTCTTTACCAGATCAACAGCAACAGTCGCCATCTGCCTGTATTTCTCGTGGTTGGAAGTGTTGTCAACAGCTCAAGTATAGAGCTGTGATTCTACAAATCGAGGGAGTAAAGGAACAGAGTATTTCTAGCTCGTTTCCTTCACGAGTTGCCAGGTTCCGCGCCCAAGATCTCTATGATGCAGTGCATGACTTGCCATGATAATGTAAGGCAAATTACCAAACAGATTTGATAGCCACAACAGGGTGCGGAAAAGTAGGAAAAATCTGTCAGCATTGGCATGCGTCTTGCACATCTACTTAGCATTCTACAAGTCAAGCTGTGGAAATCATACGCAAAAAGGAGTGAAGAGGGTCCAAAACGCGCACCAAAGCCGTGATTCCTGCACGTCTACTCGGCATCGAGCCAGTCAAGAAAACACATGCGTTGACAAATCATGTACTCCTCCCCATGCAGTTGTACACCAGCGTGCGTTCGACCCATGAACGCTCAAACGAGGCGGTTCATGATCGGCTTTGCATCACTCCCCTCAGCTTATGCACTTCCAGTCATGCTCCGAGACTGGCCGGATTAGAGCTGTGCATGTGGTGCTAGTGTGCATGAAGGGATGTGGATACTGTTCCTAGCGGTGATTTTTGTTGCCGCCTGCTCTTCCGGGAGGAGTCGGGTTGTTGCCTGATAGGTGTGAACCAGAAGGGGTTTGGAGAAGCTAGGATAAGGTTGGGATTAGGGTTCAGGTTGATGTAAGAAGCCGTTTGAAGATTTGACAATGTTTTGACTGGTTGTGAATTCCTTTTGCCGATTGGGAAAGACACGTTAGTGACGACGCGAGTTGTAACTGGTGCGATGGCTTGCAGGTTGTACGGAGTAGAGGAGTAACCAGTGTGACTCCGATGACAGGTTGCAGTACAGGGTTTGGGTCATATCCAGTTCCTTAATTCTTTGGTTTCATCGTGCTCTTGTGTCGTCAATGGCTGCAAGCCTCATTCATATCAAAACGAAAATGGTGTTCCTAACTCGATCAATGATCACGCAAGGGTCCTTGCTTGCAACGAGTGTTGTCAGTTCTGCTTCTAAAGTCTTCAAGAAAGGGAGCGGATCCCTAAAGCGCTAGAAGAGCCGAGATTCTGTAAACATACCAACCATCCTCAGAATCTATGCGCCAATAAGATACAATCCTCGGTTCAATGAAGGACTTCCAGAGAACTTTCGATTTATTCCAACAAAAATAGGTTGCATTCGACTTCCCAAAACTCGGAAACTGCGATACGCTAGACCTGTCTTGCAGTAGGCTAAAATGAAACCAATGTTCTTCTAAACTGGCAACCCCTTGTTCTCTTCCACAGAACCCGGGATTTTGCATGATCTAGGCAGATCTAAATACTATCAACGGGTTCAGGTTCAGCAGGCTAGGCTTCATGATAATCAGACCACGAAAGACCAGGGGGATCGCTGGCAGCCTCGCCTTCCTAAGACCCGAATAATTGAGCATTTGGAATTTTGATTCAGAGACGGTGATGCATATGAGGCGAAATTTCCGCAACCCATATTCTCCTGAAGTGGTTATTGACATGGAGGTACAAAACCTTGTCCTTGGAATGAGGCTCGGAAATGCCTATATGTTTTATGAGACGTCGATAACATATTCAGGTTCTAGTCGCGTGCTGGGAAGCCTTTTGACACGGTTATTGGCGCCAGCTTGGTATCCAAGACGGAGCGCCTTCAGGGATACTACAGTCATCAGCAGGCAGGCTTGTCCAAGTAATAAGGACGTGGAATCAAAGAATAGAACAAAGCAGCGGCGGTCATCAGCGTCTAGCTGGCCAAATTGGCACTAAGGTTCAGTCTCGCGAACAAGACTGAGTGGAATTTGATAGCTCACATCAAACGTCTGAAAATTCTGGTTGATGGGGCAAATCAGCGATCGTTGTCGTTGAAGGCCTTACCTTAGTTGGTATACTCGGTTGGCGTTTTGACCGGTTCAATCACGCGACGGTGCCTATGCACGAACCATAACATCCTGGCTTGCAGTCTAGAAATCTCTCGAGGTCAAAGAGTTGGGGTATGAGATGATAACAAATAAGAAGGCAACGGCCGCTGGTTGGGGAAAGTAGCTCCTAGCCACACAAGAAGAAGAAGAAGATGATGATGATGATGATGATGATGATGATGAAGATGAAGATGATGAAGAAGAAGAAGAAGGTGTTGGTCGATGTGGTCTTACTTCTCCACAACAATTGACTTTTCAACGGGTTCTGCGAGCCTCTAAGGTAGGTAGTACGGTAGTATGTACAGTAGTACATAGTGCTTACGAGCCTCCAATACGGCTGGGGGACTGTGGAGCAGTGGGGGGTTTGAGTTTGAGAATGTAACCTCTCGGATTGCATTGCGAAGCATGGATTAGATGATCCATCTGTTGACATGGTGGCATACATACCTTACGTAGTAGTCGTACCTTAGTCGTCGTGGTAGTAGTATATGTACGTAGTAGCAAAGGTACCTTAGTATACTTCCGTAAGGCACATCAAACCCACTTTCGGAGACCTGCCGGTGGGGCCGAACCATGGTAGAAGATCTGCACTGTACGGATGTAGATATGTACCTTATTCTTTGACTCTGGGCTTTTCTCGGCAATTTCCTTAGGGTCCGAAATCTATTCCTCTGCCGGTTGCTTGCGGGTGGAATCATCTCCCTTCTGTACGGATTAGTTCCTACTACGTACAAGGCAAAGGAAGGTTATACCGTCGCAGGAGGTAGGAAGGTAGATAGATAGGTAAGATGGCCACGGTAGCCGATACAGTACCGCCTACTGATAGTCCATACACAATAAACGATACTGATGCTTATAGACGCCAATCATCAATGGGGCTAGAGTACCGTACCTAACATGTGCTGTGTAACAAGACATGAGACCATGTGTACATCCGTACAGTACTTTAGTCGGTATTAATACAAGGTCGATCACACCAACGGCAGATGTCGGTACTTGGGATACTGGGCATCCACTGGTCAAGATTATCCGATAACCAAAGTAAGAAGCAGTACCGCCGATCTTTGTTCTGTTCAGCTTGAGAGTCGCGACGAGGGAAAACGGTGATCTCAATTTCACTACGTTCACTGGCGGCGATGAACAGATAATCTTCTCCCGTTCCATCCCAATAGCAATAACCATCCTCTCCAGGCAAGCCCGACTCGACTCAGCTCATCATCGCACTGACAGGCATCGGGAAGAGCACCCGAGCGCTTGAGAGGATCTTCGATGATAGCGGCGAGACGACGATACAACAAGCTACAAGGGGCGGGCCACGGCCCAAATCGGTGCTTGAGAGCCTAGGAGGATTGAGAGGATGCTCGCGTATCTGGAGAATCCATGGACGGGGCGTTGGCGTGCATAAGGTCTGCTGGCTGACAGGGCTTACGAAAAGTCAAAGTTACAACCGCATTCAGCCAAGGATTTTCGGTTGTCGGATGGAGGATCTTCAGGGTCAAATACTGTAGTATGTAGTTCCAACGTCCCTGGCGCTCTGCAGATGACAGAAGACGGAGCAGCGGACCACGTTCTCGCCCACCTCAGAAATACACCATGGGAGTGTCGCTACTGTACTGGCGGAAACGCCATGTCCTGCAAGCACAAGCCAAGGCAGAGACACGAGCTGCATGAACAACAATACCATGTTCAGAGCTGAAAAATTGAAAGACTATCGGACTGATGCTTTCGTCTAGACCCAGGCTCGCCAGGTCATTTGGCGAAGCCACTCGTTTTGCCAGTACTGCAATGTGGCTTTCGACTTCCTATATCCTGGTGCACAGGAGAAAAACGTAGCGTGTGGATGATCGTTGCTGTTTGCCCGGACTTCCTTGACCTTGAAACATGGCAAACATACTATACCATTCATACCGCCTATGCCGCAAGGCAATCGTACCAACATCGTGAACACGCTGGCAAATGGGTCAAGACTAAGAAGCCCATGTAGCTTTGCTCAATGAACCCCCCACGCCCCTGGCTCTATGGACTCCTTTCCTGGATTTTCTCGGGTCGGAGTATTGCGATGTAGGATTACAAGCGCACCCGTCAAATCTTGATGGACTTGGTTGGGATGGCGGCGGATGTTCGTGTACTACTGCTGCAGCCTCGATTACCTCAAGTCAAAACGTGCCACTACTATCCACTCCAAGTACCGACATGAGATCGACGTTTGATATTTCAAAGGGTCAACCCAGCCTTCTAGTTCGCAGGACATGGGTGCTAATGACATAAGTCAATGTCAAGTGCATTCAGATGCCTTAATGCAAGCAGTACGCGTCGGGTGTGGGCAAAGCCTGGGCTTGCTACTTTGACCCGCACCAACATTTTGGCCCTTGGGATGCTTCATTCTCCACAAGTTTTATACTGACCTCAGAGCGAGAAATGCATGAGGATATACAATCGAACAGGCTCCACTGATCGACAACGCCCGTTGGTAAGCTGGATGATGCTACCGGCGTTTAATGCCTTGAAAATTCGAATCCAAACGCCTGGACTTGAGCTACGTCTGTACTCCGAAGGTACCTAGCTGGCTTCTAACTCCGTACCTCGCAATCGCCGGTCCCTATTTGACTTCTGGGGGTGCCAGGTCCAGCCTAGCCCCCGACAATCGATACCTATCTTTACCCCACACCATCAAAGTACGCAATCCCTGCAGGACGAGGGAGGAAGGGCTACTCGTGCCGACCACGGATTTTTTCCGGATCATCCCTCAAAAGACATATCATTCACCAATATCTTCCAGCGAGCGAGTTCTGATCCATCAGGGTCCAGAGCTCGCAAGTCTGCTAACATTCCAGCGACAGCTGATACGGCGGCAAACTTCATGATCTTGATCTTTTCTCTTGCAAACTTTCGAGATTTGAACGGTAAGGCTGTGTGGACGATGCCTGCAGCTACTTTGTTTAGGTAGCTAGCTGCAGACGTTACATTGGGTAAGTCAGTGTTTCCGTACTGTACCTTGTATACGTACCAGTACGGCGAATTCGTTGGAATTACCATCAAGCTATCCTTTCAACACTCGCTGTCTTGCTACAACGCACCGTCCACTCTTGTTTTCGCGGTTGCTGTCGACCTTTGTCTTTCGAAAGTCGTTCCCATGGTGGTATTTCTTGTGGAGTTGTGATACCGTCCATTTTATGCCTTTCCAAAAACTACCCAATTTCAGGGACTGTACAATGCACTTTTCTACCACACCTTTCTAATGCCCAATTAATCTCATATCTGGTTGTGAGGCCGACGGGTACATGGACCTTCTTTTCTGTTCAAGTTGGGGCCCAATACCCTACAAGGCTGATATTTGAAGAAGTCGCTGATAGTCAACGACGTCTCACCATTCTAGGTCAACAAGGTCTCACTACTTTAATGACGGCCCAAGATTCTTATCTCTACACGCCGTCGAGACGCTCTTTGCGTGCTTTTATCTCAATGACCGCGGACCCCATTCGACTTTAATTTGGACAATTTTCGACAGTCGAAGCACGTTCAAACCCTTCATCCTGGAAGATTTTCATGTCACGAACCTACATTGGACCCTTTGGTAGGTATCTGCCTATCGTTGACGACAACGAGCACTTCGAACTCGAGCAGGAAGAGATTAGTTTTGAGGACCAACCAAAAATGACGACTTATCAACTTCCTCCACCCCCAATGCCAACAAGACTGCAGTTTGGGACTGATCTTAGCCCCGGGTTCACCGAGCCCACGAGGTACAATACAATGAGCGACTCACGAACCTCGTATGACCCGCATAAGTCAAATCCTGGAGAGCACCCAAGACGAATGTACCATGAACAGCTTCCTTCCGTCAGTCAGCTTCTCACGCCTGGATCCCAGTCGAGTGTTCCCAACTCGCCGTTCTCGCCGCAACATAGTCCGGATCTGTCGGAGACCCGACACACTTATCCTTCCTCACATCGGAACTCTGTTCCTGAGCGATTTTCTCAGACAGCGGCCGCGTACCCAAACCAGGGCGGTTATAGCCAAGTGCCCTTCCAAACACAACAGGGAGAGATTATGGACCCAAGGAATCATAACTTCCCCATCAATGCACAGCCAACACATATTCCTTCGTCTTACAACCCTCGCCAAGAAACAAATGCAGCTCACAACCCCACCTACGCCGCTTCGTCTCGGCAACAGTATGCTCCTCACCCCCCACTGGTCATCTCTTCGAACGCTCCTGCTCAATATTATCACGCACAGCAAACGAGCTATGATCTCTCATCGCCTTCTTCGATCGGATTTGATCAAAGCCGTCAGGACGCCGAGCCCAGTATCAAGCCATTGCCTCGTGTGGTCGGAGAGCAAGATATACCAGGGGAAGGTCTCTGTTGGCTATACGAGGATGGTTCGATCTGCAAGAAGGTGATTGATGGAGAAGAAGTCAATGCACAATGGGGAATAACGAAGGCGGGTAAGCCTCGTAAACGTCTCGCAATCGCGTGTACAACCTGTCGAGAGAAGAAGATCAAGTGTGATTCTGGCGATCCAAAGTGTGTGCAATGTGATAAATTCGGTAGGGAGTGCCGGTTCACCACAGCGTGAGTACTTTTATTGCTTCTTAAATCTCACTTGTGTAGGGCGCCTTGTATTTGCAGAATGTGCAGGCAATGCTTCATTCCGTAACGCCGTATTTTCATTGCGCAAGCCGCATTTGTCATTGCCACTAGAAGCCAGGAACGTGTTTTCTGTAATTGCACCATGTCTCTCAGTACCTACCCTATGTACTGATGTTTGCTGTAGATTTCGCAGTCAGCATAGTCGTCCAGAATCACCTTCTTACGATCTCCAGGCGCGTACTTCACCACCAATGATCGCCCGAAAAGATTCACCGCTTCACTCCGGTCCGATTTCCCCAAGAAGTTCTGCCGAGAAAGAGCGGATTCTTGCCTTCAAACGCGGAAGCTCTCCGGATGAAGCAATCGAAATCAAACATAATGCAGACTGCAGGCCGACCTTGACAAGGGACTCAACACCAATGAGAAAACGACGGCATACATCGACATCGATCAAAACGGAGAACGAATTTGACGAGCTACCGCCAAAGACCGAAGAGAAGACTGCTCGAGATCTGGAACCCCACTCCTGGAAACTCAGCGCTGTCGAAGTTGAGTGTGGACATTGTAGCGAGCGTAAGCTCCTGCCTTGCTCATATCTGAAGCTCTCCCCCTCTTTGGTTCAGTCGGGCATATTACCAAGGATACCTCGGTTAGAAGGGGAATCTGCATGTCGCGGAAAGCCAGAAAGGTGTGGTAACAGCGATCAATGGCGACTATCCCGGACCGCAACCTGTGCGTGAAATACACGCCATGATCAACTGATGTAATTGCACTCAAGAAAAACTGAATACGGCAAGGGCTCCACATTTTGTACCGATATGATATTCTTCCTACCATTGCTTGGCAGCTTCTACGAATCATAGGGACGATATTTGGATCCAATGTAAATGTGGTCCGGAACATGAGCACCAAGAAATTTAAGAATCGACGGAAGGCACTGCTGCGTTTTCTGCATTTCATATGTCGCGTACAACGAAGAGCCTCTGTTGAGGTTAAAGAACGGTTGAAGATAATGATGTAAAACAGTTGGGCGGTTGTCTCCCCTACTCGGGCTTGACTACAGTACTGCCCCCATTCAAAACCAGCGTTCTTGCGTCTTATATGCATGATGTGGGTACATAAGAAGAGAAGGGATTTATTTGAGACGGAGGGGGTCATAATGTTGGTGGAATTGGGGATTTGGACAGTCAAAAAATTGGATCTGCTTCGGCACAATCCAACTCCATCGTGCCGCCACTTGTAGTGCCTTGCTTAGTGACTTTCTCTGAGATGTTAAAGTTGGTGGGTGGTGTCGAGTCCATACCTAAAGACACCGCACCAAGGGATCAGCCGATAGCCAAATCCGCCGGATCAGTCATTGGACCCACTGGCCGTTGGAGCACAGAAATTCGAGATTGATCCGTTCTCGTTGTCGGATCCTTCTTGTCGCACGAGCTTTGTAATGAAGCCTGAGGTGATGCTTGCATGATTTCAAAGTAAACGACGTGTGCCACAGTTCTTTCTGTGAAGAAAGGATAATTGTAATTTTACCTAGTGCTATACAATATCTTTGATAGCAATTTCCCGTCAGTAAGTAACTACTGTACTTACTACCTTACGGAATAAGTAGATGTTGGTACTCCCTACGTACGAAGCAACAGACCAACTAGCCGAGCAAGCCTTGCGAGAGCTACAGTAGATCAATCCCGGTCCGAACTTTTCTTTCTTTCTTTCTATCTTTCTTTCTTCTTTCTTTCTTTCTTTCTTTCTTTCTTTCTTTCTTTCTGTGCCTGATAGAGAAGTTCAGTAAAGGACAATTGCGAGATTTGGATGCCTCGGATTCCCTTGCCTTCTCATGACGCAGTAGTTCTAGTACTGTAGTACAGTGCTACCACACACAGCCCTCCTCGTCTAATCTCTTGCCGCCATCCGACCCGAGCACCAGGAGGATGCTAACGTTTCGAAAGATCCCCCACCAATCAGTCCCCACAGTACGGTAATGCATCACCGGCGGCAAGGTCGAGAAACACCAATGATACCTCCGTAATAAACCAACAAGGTAAGGTATTCTGTAAAACCTTCCAGGTTGGCATGAGAATGCCGTCGACTACCTTAAGCATGGGGAACGAAGCTCGACATGGATGCCTGGCAAGTCACACATGTCCAAAAGGTTCCGGTGTCTCACATGGATCTCATGACAGTGCGTGAAAGTCAGGAGAGCGGCACCTCTGATTGGTTCTACACACGCAGTCAAACGTTTGCCGTGGTCCTTCATATCAGTTTCAATGACTTCCGCTCTTTCTGCTGTGCTGTCGTGACTTTCTCCTTCTTCCAACGGCATCCATTCCTTAGGTACCTCTTTACATTCATTACCAGTTGTCCCACCGCAAGACGGTCGAGATAGCCTTTGTCGTTCCTTACAGCTTACCTGAAGCCATTCTTTTCAACCTCTATCAACGTTCTTGCCGAGTGTCAGTACCTCATTTGCATCGCAAGGGAATCGCTGGCGAAAGAACCGCAAAAGCACAGAAGCAATACAGAACCTTGAAGTATCTCAAAGTGCGACATCTGTTGCGTGGAGACAAGTGGAGACAACGTTTGTATTGAGAATATAAAGCTTGCGAGAGTCTCCTGGAATTGAAGTCGCCTGGCACCGCTTCGCTTTGAGTATCAGACGTGGCCGACATCCCGAAGATATACCCACCGATACTGATTTGCCTGGATCACATCAATTGAGTAGAGACACACAACATCATTTGATCAGAGCATACTCGCCGTTGACTTAGGGACGCTGGTTGTCTGTGGAAGAGTAGGTAGACCTCTCAAGGTGAGCACGACCATTCTCTAGGAATTCACAACACTTGACCCGAGATAATCCTTTGATTGATTCTATCTTCGACTATCTAATTGGTCTAACGCCTTATCGCTGTAGTGCCGGATCAACGTTGTTTCAGTGACACCATTCATCATATAAACAGTTCATCTTCAGTTTCGACCTTACTCCTCAATCACCTCACATTGTAGCGACCGACAACGACGATCACTTTCGTCCAAAGCTTGACAGCATCTTGTTCGGTGTCTCAATATCTCTAGATACATTGCATCACAAACTTTACATCTAAATACTCTGTTGGCAGCCAGTGGCTGTCCTGAACCTCTTTGGGCGGTGATATTAGCGTCAACATGAACATCGCAAAAATCGGCCTGGCGACCGCCAGCAAACTCGCTGTCGTCGCGTCGATGGTCATGGTCTTCATGATCGGTAACGTAAACGCCTACTGGCGTTTAGAATGCGATGGATCGGTTGGTCTCGCTCGCTTGGACCCACTTATGAATTTTGGAACTGCTGGGGACCACGTTCACAGCATCAAAGGAGGCAGTGGTAAGTTCTTGACTTCTTTCGCTTCGAATCCATGGTTCGTTTCTATTGTATATGTAGCATTATCCTAATTGTATTCGCGTACCACTCAGCATTCTACTATCATAACTGAACAGAAGCTAAACATATCCTACTATCAGCCTTTACATCTACCTCCACCGCGGACGATCTTATGAAATCCAAGTGCGCAAGCTGCGGAGTCAAACAAGATCATTCTGCATACTGGACCCCGGCGCTTTACTTTATGAATAACGACAACAATACTTGGGAAGTGGTGCCGGAGAAGCCACCGCACAAGACGTAAGTCCTGATTCCTATATCGTCTGGAAGCATCTTCAATTCATCCTTGAGGTTGAGTTTGTGGTGTACAGTATGTTTACACATCGTACAGATACTATCTTCTCAACAGCGGGTTAAATTCTGACGGAAAATCACAAAACATTGAGGCTTTCCCGAACGGATTTCAGATGATCTCAGGGCACAACTTTAACCGCAACTCGTCTTTGCCAACTCCCCAGGATCCTAACATGCGTTACCAGGCGCCCCTGGCAGATATGGGCCCATGGAAGGAGCCCCAAGATGTTCTTGCGCAGAGAGCCTTGGGGTTCAACTGCATGAATTATCAAAAAGGTGTTACGCCTGAACCGACTCTAGCTCGCCACTCATTCCCCGACAAAGCATTCCTCGATGCTCACTGCCCCGATGGTCTTCGTCTAGAGCTCATGTTCCCAAGCTGCTGGAATGGCGAAAATGATAGCGCAGACCACAAATCCCACGTTGCCTTTCCCGACTCAGTCATGAGCGGAGACTGTCCCGCAGGTTTCGATCGTCGCCTTCCGTCTTTGATGTATGAAACCATCGTTGCTACAGATCATTTCAAAGGTAGAAATGGCAAGTTTGTGATTTCCAATGGTGACCCGACTGGTGAGTCTAGACCTTATCGCAATCCTTTCACGGTTGCCACCCATTTCATAGCACTATGCAGGTTAGCAATAAAAGCTGACTTGGTCAATCAACAGGGTTCGGTTACCATGGTGATTTCATCGCAGCTTGGGATGACGGTGTTCTACAACAAGCTGTTGACACTTGCAATGCCATCACCGGCCCAACCGCCGGCGATATGAGGGCATGCCCTGTCTTTGAGATGGCGCAAGGAACTGACCAATGTCACCTCGAGAAGCCACTGCCAGATGCGATTTCGTCGGAGAACTGCACAGGCCCCATGTCGTCGTTGCCAAATGATATGCAGGTCTATCCAGGTCCAGAACCGGCCCCCAAACCGGGCAAGAAGCAGCCAGAAGCACAGCCGCCGAAGGAGACTGTCTCAAAGACATCGGCACAAGTGGTACCAACCATCGCTGTATCGTCGCATGCCGCTGCCGGCTTTGTTGATGTTAAGAACAACGTGGCCCAAGAGACTCCATATCCGTCCTCGACCGCAGCACCTTCGCCGATCTCTAGCAGTGCTGACGTCGCTCAAGCCAAGAATTATGTGGCTCAAGTTTCAGCACCCACTCCTTCATCGTCATCTCCGCCGCCGCCCCCACCCACTTCAACTCCCGCTCCGGAACCGAGCAAGGGCTCTCCGACTGGGGGGCAAGAGCAGGCCATTGCCACCACTTACTCAACCAAGGGTCATGAAGTGTATGAGGAGGTCGTCATGATGACAGAAACCACTGTCACCGTGCCTGCCGCGGCGAAACGCACCCCGGAAGCTGAAAACCAAGCGCACAAACGACACGCACACCGTCACCTCAAGCACCACGGCGTTGGGGCCCGTCGCTTGCGCTGATGGCTGACGTGACGACGGACGCGAGAGCTCCTGGGTCTGTGAAGGGGTAGTGGATTATATCTTCTCACTCTGTAAAGGATACAATGGGGGCAATGCTGGTCCGTTGCTCAAGTTATAGGTCACTTTTGTGTATGATTGGTTTCCATTGGAAACCATCGATCCTGCAATCAACACGGGCGTTATGTGCATGAAGGCGGGGATGGCTGCATAGCGGGGAACACGATGTCGTACATACTTACATGCAATGGCGAGAGAGAACACATGCAAAGTTTCTCTCCCGTACAGCTTTGCTCACTCATCACACACATCATCTACCTTGGTGAACCAGTACATACCTCAAGTCTCAAAGCCTTTTCAACCTCGCTCTTTTTGCCTTCCGTTCGGGATTCGAAACATAGAATAGGCACCGTGACGTCACACATACTGTACCACAACACCCTCATCCACCCCAACACGCGACCGGCCACGCTCGGACTCGGACTCGGACTCAAGAACACTCTACTGACCAATCAATCAAAGGAGCGAACCAATCAATGATGGGGTGGAATTCTTTCATTACGCAAGCACAGGGTGCAGGTGTTACCACAGTAAGGTAAGGTAGGTAAGGTAGATATGGAGATGCTTCATGTGATTGACACGGGGCCCGTTAGGGCTGTACGAGTGAGTAGCACAACAGAAAGAGGACTGTCAGGGGATCGATAAGGATGAATGCGGTAAGGTTGTCGGTTCGGCTGTTTAGATCGGCCCCGAGTCGGGCCCGAGATCCTTCACGAACGCCTAGAACTAGTGGGAAACCTAATCATCTCCATTCACAACATTTCAGATCTCCCCACTACTGTCGCATTCACGAATCGCGGCAGGATCAGGATGTATTCAACGCATGCTACGTTCTACATTCTACCTTACATTCTACGTTCTACATTCTACATAGCCCCATTGGCCCCTTGGCCCCCCCCCCCACCCTCCACCCCCCTCCTCGGCCCCCAGCAGCAATATATTATGGAGGTCGATGCACAGACGCGACTGAATTACATGTATAAACTCCCACTTTCCACTCTTTCCACTCTTTCCACTCTCCAACGTTGTAAAGACATCCCCGACCACTCTACACTATGGCCGCCATAACACAGAATGGAGCCTCCAACGGAGCGACTGATGGAACGCCCAATGGGGCATCCAGTGGAACATCGGTTCATAGAAGGATCTTTCTCTTCACCCACGGACGAACTGCCTCCAACCTTTTGATGAAGATGTTCGCCAAGCACCCTCAGCTCACGCAGTCCGACTACAATTTCCACAATGCATTCATGTTTGGGCCAGAAAGACTGATGCAAGTCGGGAACGCGGATGAGCTGGTACCTCCGGAGCGTCTTGAAGCATGCAAGTCTGCTACCTACCAAAGAGGCTTCGACGGAGTACAAGAAACCATCGCAAAGATAGAGGCAGAGGTAGGGCTTGGCCGACTTCAACTCTAATCGTCCGCTCTAACACTGCTACTTTGGCAGGGTAAAATTCCATTCGTCAAAGAACATTCGTATTTCATCTTCGACCCCAAGATCATTGCGGCAAACCTTCCAACCTCGTCCGATCGCAGAGTTGCAGCGAAACCGGTCGTCGTCGACCACTCCATCACCCAAGCAAATGGCACCACCAACGGTACCGCAGACCACATGTCCACGTCCTCAGCCACAAGCACCAACCCCACCGTCCTCCCCGATAGCTTCCTTAGAACCCTGTCCCCCGTCATCGTCATCCGTCACCCCGCCCGCATGATCCCGTCTTACTACCGTGCCATGAAAAATTCTATCGGCATCGATCTGTACGACGGCGATTTCCCCACCATAGCTAGCTTCCTCTGGTCTAGACTAATCTTTGACTGGTACGCTCAACACGTATGCGGCTCCCCCTCCCTCCCTGGCCCGAAGAAAAAGAGCGAACGCACCGGCCCCTCCTGGCCCATCGTTATCGACGGAGACGATCTAATCAACGACGAGAACGTAGCCAAAGATTTCTGCAAACAGATGCAAATCGATCCGCAGTACCTTCAAACATCGTGGGACATGATGCCGGAAGAGCAAAGGGCGAATCAAGGAATAATGCTAACGGCGTTTCTGTCCACGATTCAGAAGTCGACGGGCATCGTCAAGAGCCAGGAGGTGGATATGGACAAGGAGAAGGAGAAGTTGTTGGCGGAGTTTGGCGAAGAGGTGGGGGGGACGTTGGCTGAGTTTGTCGAGATGGCGATGCCGGATTATTTGCTTCTGAGGGAGTACCGACTTTGAGAGGGTGGAGAAAAGGGGCAGTGGGAAGTGAGATGGGGGTTTTAGCGGCGAGTATTGGAGAAGATACGCATTATGCTTTCTCGAGGTATGGAATTCTGTAGCTAGTACACAGTACTTATCGCATCTAGTTGTTGTGAGTTGCTGTTTACAATTCCTTTTATCTGGAAAATCACCTTTCCATCGCAGAACAGCCAATCCTTCCAACATGATTTTAACAATCCATTATTCCGGAAGCTTCTCATACGTGGCGAAGAATGCGCAGACTCTTGTTTATCATAACGCGAACACTTGCACCTTGCAGCATTACTACTTTTCTCCACTGGAAGGATCTCCCATTTTCTATTCCACATCCACTACCTTATTCCTCCCCCCTCCCCCCCTCCCCCACCCCCACCGGCGGGCCAAATCCGCTCACATATCTCTCCGCCCCGGCCCCTTCACTCCATCATTCTACCCCAGCCCACCACCACCACCACCACCACCACCTCCCATCTCTTCCCTCCAACTCGCTAAACCCCCCTCCTTCTCCCCTCCAGCCGGCAGACTATCCCCCCTAGCACTAGAGCAACATATATATACATCGATGAACATCCCTTTGAAATGATAACAAGGGAACTACATAGATGGCTATCTAGCTGAAACGATCAAGAAGCTACACGCGTCTTTGCTGTCCGGTTTTGAGTTTGGGGTTTGAGGAGGGGGGGATGGAGGGGGGAGCAAGGGGAGGAGGGGCCGGTTGAGGGGTTGGAAGGAATGAGATATGTAGGAGAGGGAGAATGGGAGAGTGTAAGGAGTGGGTGCTTATAGGTAGGTGATGAATGTGGGCAATGAGATTGGATGATGAGAAGGGAGTGGGTGCGAAGGGGTTATGACTGAGGTTTGGTGGCGGAGTAGGTATAAGGGTGAGGAGGCGGGGAGGGAGGATTATGGTAATGGAATGGAGGAAAGCGATTGCGATTCCAAACACCGTTCATATTCTCCCATCCCTCATCACCTATGTACCCCCTCCACCCTCCTGCCTCATATCCTGCTTTTCTTTTCTTCTGTCACGCTTCTGCGCGATCGTTATGCTCTTTTCGAGCTTGCAGGGTTGGATATATGGTTGAGATGTATTTGGTCAGCTCGGATGTGAGGATTTTGTGATGGGGGAGGGGTGGATACGAGAGGGTAAAGGGGTTGACGGGGGTTGGAAGTTGGCGGGGGAGATAGGGGAATAGGAGCGATAGGGCGATGCTATTGTAGATCAAGCATTTTCTTCCGATCATTCCCACTCTCCGAAGCATTTCACGATACCTTAACCATCCCTCTGAAATCTTGCGTAAAAACGTTGATTCAACCCAATGATATAAAAAAGGGAACTGTTTGTTAAAAAACGAAAACGATGATAAGCAGAGTTTAACAATGTTTAAGGAGAAAGTGATCAAGTGCAAGAGTAGAAACAAACATAAAGTGAAACTAAAAAGTCAACTGACGAAAGATGACGAAAATAAAAAAGGCAGCGACTGAATTCGAATACTGATCAAGAACACCAACGATAAGATAAGATGGATCTTCAACCCCAACTCAAGAACAAAACCAACACGAAGAAAAGGAAAGATAAAAACAAAACTTATCCCACATCTGCAAATCGCTGGTCGAAGAAAAGTCTTCGAGATCTCCCCCCTCAAATTTTCTTTAACCTAACCACTCAATTTCTATGATATATATTTTCCCTTCCATCAACTATGCCTCATCCCCTTCTCTTCTCTTCGCTTCTCTTCGCTTCTCTTCTCCTCGCCCCATCTTCTACCCTCCCCTACTCTCATCCCACCCTCTCCATCCTTAACCCCATCCCATCCCATCCCATCCCATCTATACGTGCGACCTCCAGCTTTTACGCTTTGCGGGGGAAAAAAAGTCGGAGTGAGAGAATGGGTTCGAGGATAGAAAACTCGGGGAGGGTTGGAGGACGGAGTGAGGGTCAAGGGAAAGGGAAAGGGAGGGGGAGGTAGGGGGGGGAGGGCGAGGGGGAATGGTGGTATAATGGTAGGTAGCGAGGGTGCTGAGATGCGGGTTTGTAGGTTGCGGGGGTTGGTTGGGTGGGGTTGCGGGTGTTGGGCTCTGGACGGGGAGGGTTGCATGTGCGGTTGTGGGGGCTTGTTACTGAGGGGGGATGAGCAAAAGGGGGGGAGTCTCAAGCGAACAATCAGCTGGGTTCTCAGCACTACCACTCCGGTCTTAGCAGTGAGCTAACACAAATGTGTTGGGCAACTACATCCTATAGAGCTGGGTATGGAATTTGATTGTCGTTCAAGCATCTTCCAAGAAATTCCCCGTATGATCCCGGAATCCCATCGCAATATTAATCTCACACGGAATGAAACCATCTCAATCGGGTAGCGAGGAGCTCACCATACCAGTAAAGCAAGTCTCATATCCTTGGAATGTCCAGCATCACCTAAAGCAGATTCTTCCCCATCGAAAACTTGATCCAGCTCAATCTTTAGCCTGATTCAGCGCCCCCGAATCCATCCTCATCGCCGTCTCCTTGTACAAGCTATTGTTACTCTTCTTGTAATGACATAGCACCGTCCTCAACATGCCACCCTCCCTCCCACAGATCAGCGCTACGGAAGACGGTCGCACAGCGCTGAAAATACTCACTGTCAGCGCGCCTGTGTCAACCAGCGTAAATAAGCGGTGGCCTTTGAGCAGGTGCAGTCGGGGATCTTTGGCGCATGGGTCAGTGACGGAAAGAGGTTCCTGCCCGATGCGTTCAATGGGGTCGCGGTCGCAAAAGGGGGTGCGGCATGGTTCGTAAGTGAGACGGCCAGGGTTGGTACAGTTGCCAAAGATGACGCACTCGAGCTTCTTGATCGGCATGGTACCTTCGAAGCCGACGAGCCACGGGGTGGATTGCATGGCGCTGCCACCGTAGAGGCCTCGTACGGAGAAGGGGGGGCCGAGGGAGAGGAGAGATGCGAAGAGCATGGCGAGCGTGCCCAGAAATATTAGGTCGGCATCTCGAACCCATCGGTCATCTGGGGGACCAGAAGACTTTTGGTATAGTTTCTAGAGATCCTAGACGTAAAAACTCAAAAGACCTAGCCCAACACCTGCCCAGTATACTCCCGAGCGAAGCACGATTTCCGCTTGTATTTCATTTCGGGAAACGCCTTCTAGCGAATCGAAACGCCGCGGTAACCATCTAAGATGAATTTGCCATCGCTTTGGCCAACACCGGCGACCTGGCATACAGGCTCAATGTCCCAGAGCTGAGTGTCTCATTGATCGGGCTCTGTGGCGGCGATGAAGATATTCCGGTCTTGTTTGGAGGCATCGGGAAGCATGCAGACCATGCGTTCCATTAGGAGGTCTCTGTTGTTGGCCAAGGATAACTGTGCGAGGGCTTGGAAGAGACTACCAGAAGGGTCAAGTTGGATTCTATTGTGAAGAAGGCCCATTAGAGCATAGGCTAGATCTCCATTGCTGAAGTTCCCGTTCTGTGACCTATTCTGCAGCGCCTCAATAGGGACGGAGAAAAGCTCTAAACGGCCTAGAGAGAGCACAGAGAAGTGATGTTCGGCTAACAGGCCTGTTGGCTGATTGTGACCTTCATCTGGATTGCCATCATCACACACGTCATCGCTCATATCCAATAGGCTTAGTGTTTGCGACGTTCCATCCGGAGCGCAGACTTTAAGACTATGCTGAGCTGCGAGCAAGGCTTCAGGTAATGTCCACATCCGAGATCTCCATTCTGCTTTCCTCTGAGGGGATAATTCAGGGAGAATAACACAAATTCGGTGCGCTCCACGGATAACATCGCACATTCGATGTACGTCCACAGTATGGAGGTCCACATTTGCGTCCGGTGCACAGCATTTGTAGTCAATCCAATACGCGTTCAAGCCCTACCCTTCAGTCTTGGCCTGAGCCATGAGTTTGAGTCTGCCTTGCACAGCCTTTGCCTCAGCGTTACGTGTTGGTGTCACGACTTGGGCTCTCCGTATGCGAACAGGAAAGTGACCGTTGAAAAAGCTAATGAAGACGTAGGGCATGTGCTTCGCCGCTTTAAATCGAGGACCTATCCATCGTCCGTACGCACCACATCAGCTGGCGGGCCGTGATAGTCTTACTTTATTTGAGAGATTTTGAAGTCTATCGCCAGTCTTGCTCTGATCGAGATTCTGCTTGAAGTATGGTCCTGCATCAAGGCGGTTGCGAGCATGCTTAGGGTATCCCAACAAGGATTAGGAGAATCTGTATAAATCTCTAGGAATTCCTCGTCATCCAAGGTCTTCGAAAGTGGCAAGGAGAGCAAAACTAAAATGGTCGGAACAATTGTCATGACCCGCAGAGACTTATACAACCAGTTAGAGGGCGCTAAAGCCCATTCCGAGACCTTGAGAGTAATGGACACGTTGCCTTGGAGCTTGACACGTCTCCAATCACCGGCTGGTTGGTTCTTATAGACCTCACGGGTTGCTTGGACTAAAAGAGGCCTGGGCGCGGATCCAGTAGGACTGATGTATTGGAGAACATCCCTTTTTCTTCTGGGAACACGACCGTAAACGTCACGATGAGGGTCTTCGGTTTGATCATCTATGAGCTTGCGACCCTCGTTGAAGACTTCTTCAAGGGTTTGTCGGTCAGGGCGTTTGTAAAAGTACCCACTGTCGTAGTAGCTTTTGCCGCTAAGTGGGTCTTGGTTACGTTTGTAGAACGGTGCAGGCTTCTTAACTGGGCATCGTTCCCGCCTTCCAAAGATAGTGATACAACGTTGCTGTTGAAAGCAGCCTTCCCGTGGGAGTGGTTAGCGGAAAGCCCATGCTAGACCAGGTTTGAGTGAATTTATAAAGATTGCGATATCAGAACACAGCGTGGGAGATGAATTAAATTGTTACTCGAGATAACGACAAGCGCAAAAGATGTCAGCTTCAATGTAAAGAGGGGAAAAGGAGAGGTTTATTAAATAGGAAGCCCCTAAGGCTCAATTAGCTGAACAACCATGAGGCTCGCGATGTCCAAATCCTTTCTGCAATCTCCTTAATACGAAAGGACCGGCAAACAAATGAGTACTACGTAGTCGTATCCGTGTAACCAGGACGAGCGCTTGCGGAGACAGCCTCGTTCCCTGAAGCATGGTTCCGTAAAGATAGGAATAGAAGGGTAGTTCTATCAAGCGATCGTATACATTCATATTTCTCCATCGTTATGTCTTGTAGCGATAGGGATCTTGAAGTATTTTAATTTGATCTTGTTGGAATCAATTCGAGGTTTTTTCATATCATTAATTGTCTTGGCCCCGGGCTCCATGTTTGCTTCTGCCAAACCCGATCGACGACTTTGGTAATCTTGACCTGCATGACTGCAGGTCTTTACCGCCAGCTGTGAACTGGTAGTGACCAGTAGAAACATAGTCGCTACCAAAGGGTTGCAAGACCCAAGTAAAATAATGGATTTTCCATAACCGAATTTGATTCGAGTCTTTAAGCGGGCAATTATCGACAGAGCCCGATAATAGACAATTTGTCGACCAGTCAGTTCATCAATGACCCTACTCTGCTGAAATATATTTCCGATGATAGGCAGGGACCAATCAAGTCCACGTATCCCGAGGCTGCCAAGAAGAAACAGCACAGAACTCAATTGCCTTTTTTTGCCTTTTCTGGTTTTGTAATTTTTTGACAACCCTTTCATTTTAAGTTGCCCCAAGTTTCTTACTCTTCTCGTCCGTCCAACCGCCGGCGACAATCGCCTCCCTAGCCGCAGTGTTGATAAGCCTGAACCGATCTGGCCCCAATTTAACCCCTCCATACCATCTACTGACGACGACGACTGCATCCCAAACATTCATAACATGTAGCAGATGTAGTAGTCGCCCTCCCGCAGCGGTCTCGCCATCATCGTCGCAATCTTGAAAGGTAATTTCAGCGGCGTGGGTGGAGGAGCTTGGAGAGCGGATGCGGTACGCGGTGATGTTGTGGGTTGCCTTTGCAACGCGTTTGTCAGTAGAAAGGAGGTGGGCGATATAGACTTTGGCTTTGGCGGCGGATTTAGCTGTGCAGGCGCGTGCAAGAAAGATGGATTTCTTCTCGGTGACGGGAGAGGAGACTGTCCATTGAGGCTCGTCAGAGATGGAATCCGTGATCCCTGGTACGGTAGAAACCGGCGAGCTATCAGCTATGAATTCGTCTTGTGTCGCTGTACCAGTCGGTGAACGGTCGTCGTTGTCTGTAGGTGTCTCTTTGGCGGTAAGAGTATTGTCAAGCTCTTGTAGCAGGTCAAAGAAACACACTGAACCTGGTGTGAAGACTGCCTGTAGAGTTTTCTTGGCTATGTCGAGCACATGGCTGCCGTAACCCTTCCTTGAGCTATCCCCAGTAGCCTCTGTTCCTAGGATTAACATTGGAACATCTGGATATTGAAGAGGAATTGACAGGCGCAGGGATACTTGATGCTGGGGGATGGAGAGGATGTAGATGTCATTATTAGCATTGTTATTGGCTTGATGTATTGTTTCATCTCCGTAAATGGAATTGATAGCTTCAATTTCGTTGCTGAGATCTTCCGACATGAGGGTAAGTGATGTTCAATTGCTGGGATATTCAGACATCGGGATCAATCAAGCTCCAGGAGCTTGATTTGGAACGACAAGCCGCAGCAGACCAGAGTCAACATCATCTCCGTCTGTGAAAGCCTGGATATATTGTTCGGTCTCCCGCCAGCGGAGTGGCCCATTTCCGTATTTATAAGCAGAATTAGTAGGACAAGTCTCTGGAGTTGTCCGAAGCGAAACCCCCTGACCCCCGCTCTAGTCCTCCCCGTGCTCCTCCACCCTGCGAGCCCGCCGTGCCCGCCCACCTTCGGTGTGATCTCAACTTTTATGCATGCTGGTTAAGTTGCCTTATTAGCTCCGGATTGGAAATCATGCCTGGCTCTCGTCGAGATCATCGAACCACTCGTAAGACTCCTAAGAGTTTGTTACGGTTTGGTATCACAAATTTGTGAAAGCAAAATCGTTGTTTTCTTTCGCCCACCCAAAATCCTCGTCTACTAAGTATAAATCAAGACTCCGAACTTGCTCTATGCTGTCCTTCGTTATGTTCGTAAACATCTTATAAGTTCCCAGACACTTTGTACTTCTACATATGTGGAAAAACCGCTTCATCGTTCCTGCGCACAATCTCTTCAATGTCGTCTAAGCTCTTCTTTCGCCAGAAACTCTTACACCCTTCCACAAATCGATGGCTGGTCTTTTCAACGTCCGGCAAATCCACTGCCGCGAAGCATAGCCGGAAATACGCCCAGCTCTTCGTATCTCGAATTTCCTCTGTGGAACTGAATATCTGACCCGGCGCCACAAGCACCAGAAACTTATCGGTTGTCAAATACACCCATAGAGCATGGCTCAGCTTCCCATGGCTTGTTTTCTTCCACAGCGGATGCGATTCCAAATTTAGCTTAACCCAGATAAACATTCCACCTAGAGGCCACACAAAATCATACATAAGCACTTTGTCCACGACGCTCCACTCGTCGGTCATGCTCTGCCTCCGTCCAAACTTGACGAGCTGTTTTCCTGATTCCAGGATGCCGCACATAGTATTCATACGTCGCTCGTAGTCGCCGCGAAGGCCCTCCAGCCAACGAACCCAACCAGCGACTTGCCAGCCGCTACCATTCTTTTCACCACCGCGGCCACCGTCGCTGGAATCATGCGGTCCTATAATCAACTCCGCAATCATTGCTTGGACAAAACCTGATGGCTGTTGTGTTGAAGTTTCCGTGATCCGTAGGATGCGCTCACAAAGAGCTGGCTGTGTGGTGATCCAGCCCAGCCGGCATCCAGGAGCCACCGTCTTTGAAAATGTATCAAGGCGGACAACGCGGCCCTCGGTGTCAACAGACAAGTACGACGGAACAAGAGAATCTAGGAATGGGAAACCTGACGACTTTGGGGCGTTGTAATTCCGAAGTCCTGGCTCGGCGTCTTGAGAAGTGGGTTTACCCCTGGCTGCCAATGAAGACTTATTGGCTGAAGGATATTGAAGGTACCAGTAGGGGTCATCCTCGACAATTATGACGTCGTATTTGCAGCAAAGTGCATAGATCTCCTTGCGACGTTGGACGCCCAGGGTGCCTGATGTAGGATTTTGACCGATCCTAGGGTTACGATTAGTTTCCAGCAGATCCACTTATCAATAAGATGACCCACGTCACTGTGTAAATCAGATGCGGTCTTTTGCCTCTCTTATAATCCCAGTGTTCAAGCACGTCCTCGAGACCGCCTTTACCGCCAGCCAGCATCCCTTCGGCATCAATGGCAACCGGCACGATATTCAGGCCCCTGGGTCTTCCAGTTTGTATGGCATTCATATAACAGAACTCCTCGACAAGCAAGCCCTCTCTATCCCTAATCCAGTCTCGATCTTCATTCCAAACATTACTCAGTGCTTCGATTGTCTTCGCGAACCCATCAGTTGAGCCACAAGTGACGATTATCTCAGGACCTCCAGCATAGGGAACGTTTGGATGCATGTTTTCTGTTGCAAATTGACGAAGAAAAGAATATAGCGGTGGGTAACCTTGCGCTGTGCCATACTGCAGGGCAGACTTGAGATCGATCTTGCGGAGTATGTCAACTGTTTCTGCTGCTTTTGGTACGACGACTCGGGAGGACGTGGAGTCGCTTGATAAGGTCGTGGCTCGGAGCTGTTCAGAAGGTGGGTCCACCGGTTTGTTCGGCGTTGGAGTAAAGCGCTGCGGTAGGGCGGTTATTGCTTCGAGAGTGTCGAAGGGAAAGTTGTTATAATTAGGGAGACCTAGGGCTATCAGTGTCTTGGTCTGTAATGGGCCATATAGTAGTAGCACATACCTCCTGCTAGGTTGCCTATGCCGGGGATGGAGAAGTATTTGTAGAAGTCTTTGACGGCGCTCGTATCTCTATTCTTTGTTACATGAGAATAATGATGGGAAAGGTCGATAGGAGCCGGTCTCTTATCAACGCTGCCAGTGGATGGATTCATACTTTGTGACACGGGGTGGTAAGACTGAGTAGATAGGACTTATAAATTTAGAATCATTTAAGACTTTGTAGGAGGAAATTGACTATGGACACGTTTATCGTCTATACAACGATAAACGATATCTACAACCAATTCCTGGAGCATTTCAAAGCAACGGCCCCGGGAAGTCCAAATGGCCGATAATGACGAAACAGATCCGCCAATCGGCAAACGATAGAGCAAGCTAAGGTAAGATCCCTGACCAGCGCCATGCGAGAGACTTGACCCGATCTAGAAGCTGGCCGAGGTTGATTAGCTAGCGCAATGTGAAACGCGTAACTCCATTAACTGCCGTCTACTACGTAGCCCTGAGGCTGGCGACCAGAACACCGATTACTATGGACTCGATTTGGAGGTCAATTGACACTACCCATACTCATACCTTCTTTTGACCATGACCCGAATCGATATCGATAGGCAACTCTGAGCGTATGCTACCACCAGAGCAACCACCATGAGCCCCTCCAACAGAGATGACCCCGAGTCTGGAGCCTCTCAAAACGGCCAATCGCAATGGCATTATGATGAAGATGATGGTCTGGAAGCCTCCGCCTCCGAGAGCTCAGATTTACACATCGGATCCGATTCTTCGGACAGCGATGAAGGCCAGCATTCCCTTCCCGTCTGGCTACGGGAGTCTTCGAAGAATTTCCACTGGAGATGGGTCCCACTGCCCATCCGAAATGCAGCTCGTGTGACCACGGCATGGTGCAAAGGCCCGGAGCCACCGCAGATGCAAATGATTACTCCGTGGTTTCCTGAGATCCAGCAGGCGCCAGCGAGGCTGATTGAACACTACCTACCAAAGAGGAAGCATAAGGCGGCCCTCTTGGTGTTTTTCTACTTTGCCTGGTTCTTGATATTCTCACTGGTTCTGGGTCATTCTGCCACGGATGGCTATATTGAGGGCTATGGAAAGCCACAATCCATTTGGTGCGGTGCTAGTTACTGGTAGGTTCATATCATCCAATCTACGAACTCACCGCTAAGAACAGCAGGTCTGGAGGCAACAATTGTGGCCTCAATGGGAACAGATGTCGCCCTTTCGCCAATGCAACGGCTGCTTTTCGATGTCCCGGAAACTGTGACAGTATAAAAACGTACAATCCTTATGCAGTGGGCGACCAAGAAATCTTTCTCGAACCTCTGGTAATAGGCGGACCCAGGACCAACCATACTGATTCTTCATTGTCCGAGTACGTCTACCGCGGCGACTCCTTCGTATGCCAAGCCGCCATCCACGCTGGCGTTATTTCCGATAAAGGTGGTTGCGGCGTTGTCGCACTCACCGGCACCCACAGCAACTTTCACAGCACTACACTCAATAAAATCACCTCCTTTCCCTTCTCCCCATCGTTCCCCAAATCCTTTACCTTTGTCCCTAATGTCTCCTCTTCCTGCGTCATCGACCTCCGATGGCCTCTCCTCGCCGTTACAGCAACCTTCACCGTCCTCCTCTCCCTCTTTACCACTTCCCCAGCAATCTGCTTCTCTTCAATATTTACTATGCTATTCCTGCATGTCGGACTTGTCTCCGACCCGCCTAATATTTCTTCCTTGCCACCACTGACCTCGCTCCTAACCGAGCGCTTCCTGCCCGCCTCCTTCGTCGCCTACGTCCTCTACCGCTACTGCGTCCGCCCACAACAGCGCGACCTAACCGCAAACGTTGAAAGGACCCTCCTCTGGCTTGGTGGCGCCTGGATCGGAGCGCTAAACAACTACACCTTCACCTGGATCCCTGTCTCTCGTCTTACGCCGCACGACCTCCAGAACCAGCCTTCTGCGCAGATCGCCGTCGTTCTAATCGTCTTGCTCATCTTCTTCATTGCCTGCGGGCAGATATGGTACCTCCGGCTCGAAGGGCGGCTGCCACGGTATCTCGCCATCTATAGCGCCATGGCCGTCTTCTTACTCATCTGCGTCGCCATCCCCTGGCTAAACCTACGCATCCACCACTACGTCCTCGCTCTCCTCCTCCTTCCCGGCACGCGCTTACAAACCCGCCCGAGCCTTCTCTACCAAGGCCTCCTCCTCGGCCTCTTTATCAATGGCGTCGCCCGCTGGGGCTTCGACTCCATCCTTCAAACCAACGCCGCCCTCCGCGGCGACGGGCTCCTCGATACCCTCCTCCCCAACGTCACCGCCCCCACACTCATCAACGCCTCAAGCATCACGTTCTCGTGGCCGCCCGAGCTGCCGAGTCCGTACGATGGTGTTAGCGTGCTGGTGAATGATGTGGAGCGGTGGAGGTGGTACCGGGGGGAGAGGGAGCCGGGGTATACGTATGAGAGGGTGGAAGCGGAGAAGGCCTTTTTTAGGTTTGGATACATGAGTGGGAGTGAGACAGGGGATTATACTGGGGCGGGGGTGTGGGATATTAGGGGCGGGTGGGAGGGGGAGGGGATGGTGGGGAATTAAGTGGGGCGGGGCGGGTTTAAATGTATATGAGTAGATGAGACACGATTTTGGAAATAGGATAGATGTGTCTAGACTAGAATCGAAGGAGACCGTTTCTGGGCTGCAAATTCAATAGCCAAAATCTGCACCACCAAACTCCCACCCGCACTCCCCGAATAGCCGCTTCGATTCCCCGGTAAGTGGAGCCTCTCAGCAAGTTCGAGGTGGAGTGTTCTTTCCGTCTGGCACCTCGACTGTGGTTGCAATAACCATTTGGCCTACATGTATATCAACGAGGATTTTATTATTTTAGGTACGCGTGGCAACATCTCATCTGATATCCTTCGCTTGCGCTTTTGCACTGGGAGACTTGATTCTCGTGCTCTAGTCTTGTTCTAGCTCCCCAGCTCACTAATACAACAGCGCCCATCAGCCCTTCCAAATCCCTAACACTTAAACATCCCCTGACCAACCCCACCCCCTCAAACCCCCAACATCTCCCCCAAAACCTCCCAGCACGCCTCCCCGCCCGCTCTACCAACCCCCCGCAGCCCCGCCGTGACAAAAGCATGCAACTTAGAGAATGTATCGTACATTTGCCTTAGCTGGTGCTCGTAGGGGGTTGAGGCGAAGGAGGGAGCGCTGGTGGCAAGTTCGTTGTCGGTGTCGGAACGGGATGAGGAGGAAGAAGAGTCTTCATCTGAGGCGTCTTGATGGCGGTTCTTGCGCCGTGTTGTGAGCTGAGGGGGTTTGTGGTTGGGATTTGTGTATGCGGCGTGCGTATCGGAGAAGAGGACCGCGAGGTCGAGGAGGGATATAATGGCTTGATGGATTGGTGCTAGACGCTTTGAGATGAGGCATTGTTCTTCGAGGCGCTCGATGTAGGATTCGTGCACAGCAATCATCGCATCCACGTCCTCTACCCTAACCATGTGCGCCCGCATCTCGGCGGTGCTGACTGAGAGTACGATTTCTGTTAGGTATGTGAGGAAGGTGTTGGTGAACAAGAGTAGGCGGTAGCGGAGGGAGTAGGTGAGGGTGCTATAGGTGGACTTATGATTCCAGCTAGAACCGATGGTGGAGAGGTAGGGCTGGCATTGGAGGAGATGCTTTGCGCGGTGGGTTTGTAGTAGGAAGGTGAAGATGCGTTGATAAGTTACGAGGGACGAGGGGCGGAGGATGTTGGCGATTGGCCAGGGGAGGGTGTAGGTGGTACGGAGTGTATCGAAGGTCTTCATGGATCGCTTCTGAGCTTTCATGTCTTTGTAGGAGCTCGCCGTTGATTGGATGGTCAGTCGTTCCGCATCAATGCATTTCAGCGGCCCGAACACATATCGAAATCGCTCTGTCAAAACTGAGCCGTCATTCCACGTTCGATTGCCTCGGTCAATCCTATCAAAGATCGTACTTGTACCAACGTCGCTCAGGGCGCCGTTTCGGTGGAAGTAGATGTATTCCAGGGCGTCAAGAGACCTCGATAAGCCGCACTGGGATTCAAGTCCATTTCGGAGAATTGAGGATACTGAGTGATGCATGCTGGCGATCCAGGTGTCTAAGGCCTTATCGAGAAGTTCAGAGAAGGGGCTAAACATATCTTCGCCTGCCTTTCGGCACACAGTTGTATAATCCAATTGGAATACACCTAAATTTTGTTTCTTCTCTAATCCTAGCTCCTTCAAGAAGTTGATGCTTTTCCCAGTAGTAAAGATCTTCGTCGCGGCAACATGAAGGAAATTAGGCGCATATAGGCTACCGTCGTTATCATACCGGAGGAAATACTGCTTTTGCCATATAGAGTCAAGAGATGCATCTTCCTCATTCTTTGCTATAAACATGACTTGATCGTGCTTGTTTAACTCACCAGTCTCCATCCACGTTCTCAAAGGCTTCAAATACGTTTGAAAACATTCGAAGAAAAGCTGCGCAATGAACTCGTATCCTTCTGTATTTCCAACACTCTGACATATACATGTCCGCTCGAAGAGACCTTCTAAGATCTTGAATGGCATCTGCTCATTGGGTGTAGATTCTAACCCCGCGACAACTTCGGATATTGTCTGTATGAATCGAGTAATGTGCGATATCTCGTTACAAAGGTCTAGAAGGCTTATCGTCATGGGTTCGACGGGCTTCAATATTCTCGCCTCTATCGCCGATAAAGCGGCGTTGACATCCCTCATCCGGGAGACGAGTCCCGCTTGAAAGGTCTGCTTTACTGGCACCTTTTCGTCTCTTTGTGTCCAGCTACGGATGTTAAATAGTTGGTTGCCAAGCGTAGTAAAAACACTGAGCAGATGCTCGATCGAGGATTGAGAAACGTGACGAATGCCATATCGTGAGCTATGCTCCAATTTTCCATCTTTACTAGACGTGAAGATTGATGTCGGTAGTCCATGTAGCATGAATATCACCTCTCGTGTCATCTGTGCCTCAGTAACCATGACTTTGGGCGGTTGGCATCCATCTTGCCCGCTGTAACTTTCGTCAAAGGGATCAAGTGCTGCTTTGTTTCTCCAAAACTGAGCATTGATGGTTTCATTCAAGATTGTGCTGTCGGCAGGTACGGTTAGGATGTCACCATCCAAATCTGCTTGGGCATCATCAAGGTGAATGCTTGAATCTGGCGTTAAATCTGGAGTTGTGGATTGCTCAAGCACGAGACCCTCGTCATCGCCCGAACTGTCTGCAGCATAGTCTATGCTGTCCCATATTCTATCCGGGTCGTCCAAGAGATCATCTGCCAAGATATCGGACCACTTCAAAAGTGGTGATTGGAGCTCGGGTTCAGTTATAGCCAAGTCGTCAATATTGGTCTTTTCAACAGGTTTATCAGACAAATGCAGAAGAAGAGACAATACTTCAGGGGTCCATCTACTGGAAGACCCTGAAAGCTCGACCAAGCGAGCCTCCAAGACGTCAGCTAATTCATCATTGTTAAGAACTCTGAATTTCTCCTCTAAACCACGGAGTTGATCTAGAACTTCAAATTGATCGGTACGCGCTGGGCGTGGGTCTGCGAATGCGCGTGATGCGAACAACTTTGATCTCTCTGTCTCCGATGCATCCTGTTGGTCAGAGAAGCGGGCTGAGCTGGACGGAGAGGATGCGTACTTTGGGACATCCTGTAATTGCTTGGATGAGGTCGCTAGTCAGAGAGCCAATCTTTGCTACATGTGTCATTTCGGACTGCTTTTAGGACGCTATACGTCCTTGCAAGTTGGAACTACATTTGCATCACAGAGATACTATACACAACAACCGAAGTCTGTGCCACTCAGGAAGTCCAAAGGCCTGCAGGCCAAGGGAAAGACTTCACGCCGAATGTGTTAGGCGTTTTGGTCGCTTTGATTCAACAAAGTGAACGCGGTCGAGTGGATCCCGTACCGCGCGCCTCGGTTCGTTGACGCAAAGCGATCAGCCCTACGAATTGTCTTTGATCAAGACCAGAAAACCCGTAATAGTAGCGTCTCAGGCCTCATATAATACTTTGAACCTAGATGGCGGCCATTCTCCTCCAGTGTCAGCCCTGGACGACCAGATGAGAGCCTTAACCTATCAAATCATTTTCCAGCATGGCTATCCCAAAGCCGATGCGTGTGTTGGCAGGCGTATCAGCCTGTCTACTTTTCTTCCTTCTCTTCGAGCTCTATAGATCTCCGAGATTACTGAGTGGACCTGAGGAAAAGGTCCCTGAAATGAAGAGTGACCCCAATCTTGAGGGTATGCTGTGCAGAACCCCTGTACGCCATACGCTGACAATACGATAGCTACGGGAGAACCAGAAGGAGTCCTATGGCGAGCAGACGACTATGCTGCGGACAACCCGAACGCACCAAGGATAAACGCTACGCTGCTGGCACTGGTCCGAAATAGCGAAGTAGATGGCATGATTCAGTCTATGAGGGACCTGGAGAGAACATGGAACTCAAAGTTCAACTACCCCTGGACCTTCTTCAACGACGAGCCCTTTACGGAAACATTCAAACAAAGGACACAAGCCGAGACCAAAGCGAAATGTTTCTACGGCACGCCTCTCTCCGACCCCCCTTTTTGTTCCCCCTCCTAACCTCCCCCCGTAGAAACCATCCCGAAAGAACACTGGGCCGTCCCCCCCTGGATCAACAACGACCTCTTCGAAGAATCCGCCAAAATCCTCAAAGAACAAGACGTACAATACGGTAACCTGTACTCCTACCACCAAATGTGCCGCTGGAACAGCGGCCTCTTCTACCACCACCCAGCCCTCCTCGATACCCGCTACTACTGGCGCGTCGAGCCCAACGTCCACTTCTTCTGCGACGTCGACTACGACGTTTTCCGCTATATGCAGGACCGCAACAAAACCTACGGCTTTACCATCAACCTTTACGATGCACCCCAGTCCATACCAACGCTGTGGCCCGAGACGGAGCGGTTCATGGCGGCGCATCCGGAGTATTTGCACGAGAATAATGCAAAGGAGTGGTTGACGGATAGTCAGCGAAGGCCGGGGCATAACAGCAAGGCCAATGGGTACTCGACGTGCCATTTTTGGAGCAATTTCGAGATTGCGGACATGGAGTTTTGGCGCAGTCAGGCATACGAGGATTATTTCGCCCATTTAGACCGTGCCGGCGGGTTCTTCTACGAGAGATGGGGCGATGCCCCGGTGCACTCCATCGCGCTAGGTCTCTTCGAGGACTCCAGTAAAATCCATTGGTAAGCTCCACCTCTACCCCTTAGTCACCATCCGCAAACTTCAAAACTAACCCCCCCCTTTTTACTTTTGTATGCAGGTTCCGCGATATAGGCTACCAACACATCCCCTACTTCAACTGCCCCAACTCCCCCAAATGCAAGGGATGCGTCACGGGCAGGTTTACGGACGGCGAGAAGTTCCTGTTCAAGGAGGATTGCCGGCCGAATTGGTTCAAGTACGTAGGGATGGAATGATGAGGGCGGAGGGAGTTTTTGGGAGTTGTATATTAGTATTCAGTACATAATTCATCGTTACCTTTTATGGTGCTACTGGTACGTGGTCTGCTGAGAGTCGGTCCGTTGACTTGAGCGCATGGCAATTGATAGTTGGGTTTTCTGCTTTCTGGCGGCTGAAGGAAAAGGTACCTATTTCGACGTCGGTTCGCAGCCCATTTCTGAACCTTGGCAATTACACGCATTGCAAACCATACACAGCTCCTATGACTGTGTTGGCGATCACGCGACTCGAGCTCCTGGTTTGTACGCTGCAAGAATAATAAAAGAAGTATTTATGTGCACATCTCAATAAAACCATTCCACATACGCATTAAGCGTCCTTACAGCCACCCGCGCCCCGCAACTCCCTTCTTTCTCTCCCTCCCTTCTTCCCTGTCCTTCCCTCACCCTTTCCTATCCCGTCGCACCTTTACCCACACCTCAACAACTGTCCGCCCGCCCTAATCATTACGAGTTCTGCGCGTGCACCGACCCCGAGTACTAAGGCTCAGGATACAGATCCTCCTTCAGGCTAACTCCTAGTTCCTCCCTTAGAGGCTTCAGCTCGCGCAGGTATTCGTCGTATTGGCCTTTGTTTTCGACTTTGGCTTTGATACCTGTGTGGAGAAGATGGGTGTTAGTTGTGTGGGTGGTTGATGGGTTCGGGATGAGGGGAGGTTGAGGAGGAGGAGAGGGAAGGTGTGGAAGAAGGGGACGGAGGTGGGAAAGAGGTGCTCGCACCTTCGAAGACCCGGACAGCGGTTGGGAAATCGTTGACTCGCCGCGCGGCTTTGAGGGCCGCGGTGATGACGGAGGGGGAGGGGACGAGATCGTAGGCGAAGGCGTTGTTTAGATTGCGCTGGGGGGATGAGGATGTTAGTTTGAGTGGTTGCAGAAATGGTTGGGGAGTGGTTTGCTTGTTGGAGGAATTGGGGAATTGCTATACCTGTAATTCGAAAACGTCTTGCACGGAATCAAACTCTTTTTCGTATCTGGAGATCCAATGGGTAATGGGTTAGCTGTTTAACATGCTCCTCGTAATTCCTCCGTGGATATCATCCCAATTCCTTGCTAGAGGAAAAAATCCCTCGGACAAGGCCCGAAGTTACGACAAGGGCTCCCTACCTGGCCGTAAACTCCTCAAAGCTCTCCTCATGATGCGAAGTGCTAGCTTCCTGCCCATCCTTATCCATCGCCCTTGGCACACTGGTGCTGAGGCCTCTACTGCATCCCACCAAAGCCAACGGGACTCCTCCTTTTACAGGCAATCGCGACCGGAGCAGACTAGATGGGGGTGTGCGCGTCGCGAGGCGGATGAGAATGATAGACGACATGGGTAAATGGTGGGCATGGACCAGCTAATGAAGGAAGCTTGGAATGGTGAACAGGTACGTAGATACTTATGCGGTTGCAGCTCCGGTGAACTATCACGTGACTGCTAGACGGGAGAGTTTGCTGACGTAATAGTCGACCAGGGCTGGTGGGCTGTCACTACGTAGTGGATGAAACGTTATTTACAAAATTCGGGGGACCTCAATGTGCGTATTTACATAATACGAAGTCGTGCACCACTGATTCTTCGAGCGCACATCTTCGATTCTGCCTTCTTCCCACTTGGATTTCGAGCTCACAACCTTGACGACGAGATGAGCAGCCTTCGTATGAACGCCTCGAAGGCCGAGGCTCGAAGACTAGCAGGCTGTGAAGGTTCCTGAGAATGATGAAAGATGGAATAAATCTGAAGTTTGCTGCTTGTCTACTTGTCCGCATGGATTAATTAAGACATGCGATAGCATAACTCGGCTCACCTTTACAAGTTTCAAATTGCCCTTGACTCTAAGATCTCCTGGAGGAACCGAGATTCATCTAAAAAGGAGAGTGCTCTATCTAAGATGGGGGATCAGTGTAAGAAGGGCAACGTGAACGACGGAGAATTGAATTTTGGCGGAATGAAGGGTGTATAATCTGCATCGATCGTCCATGAAAACGGTAGAAAATAAGAAGCAGGCTGGTATACAAAGGTCAGAGGATAGATGGTTGACGGAAAGCTGATCTGCATGCTCATCAGTTGCTGGGCCCTTCATGGACGCGAGTAGTGACTCCTTCACATCACAGCCTGGATCATCAAGGAATTATGACCCAGTGAAGGACGCAGCTAGGGCTGCAAAGTAACGTTGATTTATGCATGGATTGTGGCAACGGGGATCACAGAGATACATATCATCGGGTCCAGCAAATTTGAAAGACAAAAATCATATGAATAATTTACCTGATTAAGAAAAACGTAAAGGCCACAGCGCCTCCAGTTGCTCTACCGTCGCGCGCGATGTGGGCGACAGTCGCGAAAAAGAGGGTGATCATGTGATGAGCGCCCCTGACCCAATGAGAGCGCTCATATGTACACTCCCTCGTCCTAAAAAATATCCTGCGGCTGCTGTCTACGTAGAGCGCTCGGGGCCGTGTAGTCCACGAACGTTCTTTGGGCATAGGAGATCACATTCAGCTTAGAATATGTATGATGGTGTGGCTTACGGGTTCTTGGTGTTCCATCATTCACCTCCCGACATCCACCAAGTTCCGCAAGGCATGTTCCACAAGAATTTTCGGGCAAGGAGAAATTATGTGGGATCCAGTAGATTCCAGATTTGACCGTTGATGTGGGTGGTACCCTTGCTATCAAGCCAACTACTATGGAGTATTCATCGCAGTCATTTTGAGCTGTGACGATTGACAAAGGTTGCAAATCGACTACCAAAATGCGTTTTTCAGTACCGCTTTGAACAGGTTCAGCCGCATTTTTTTCCCCCAATTTTATCTGTTATTCGTGTATTAGGCTTGATGGAGCTCAAACGGCGTTCCATTCTATCGTTCTGTTGCATATGTACAGCCTTGAATGGCCATGTGATAGCAATGGTGCTACAATGCTACATGTCCCGCGCCAGAGATGCGCCAATGGAAAAGCCGACGTCGACCAGTGCCATGTATGTATGTACGGCCTTGAATGGCCATGTGAGCAAAGGTGCTATAACGTTCCATGTCCCACGCAATCAATGCACCAACGGAAAGCCCGACTGCGATCGCTGCAATATCAACCGAGCGCCCTTGCCAAATAAACTCACCCTCGACTCCGTTGCCAATGCAGTCATCCTTTCCTCACCGATTCATCCAAGTCAACCCGTTCGCCGCCTCTTCCAACGGAAAGACCTCCTGCGCATACTCCTCCATGCCACGGTATCCGGCCCACAATTGCAATGCTTCGTCCGGCGCTTGAAGGTCAGGGCCAAAGTAGGGGGCGTTGTACCTGCCAAACAAAACCTCAAGTTTGGCGAGCTGCTCTCGATAGCCGTTGGGGATCGGGACTTCAATCTCAATGGGGCCCTGGACATAGCGGACAGGACGTTGGACGCCTTTGGAGAAAGCGGCGCAGACCTGGCGGGGGTTGAGCATTTCGTAAGCGAGGGCGATTCTGTAGGGAGGATCAAACGTCAACAGTGTCTTCGGATACGGTGGGAGATGACTTGTGGGCTTACCGATGCCCGGACCATTTTCTCGGACCATCTTTGAAGATTTGCAACAGCGCTGGTCCGACATCATGCTCTGCATCGAGCCATGGCTGGGGCGTGTCTGGGTCGAACGGCGCTTTCCATTCGAAGCTGCCGTCCTTTTGCAATTTCATGCAAAACAGCGGGTACGGGAGACTGGTGAAGTTGTTGTTGTAGATGCCTGTATAAACGAACGTAGCTGGAAGATCAATCTGTCTCAGGATAAGTACCGCTTTTGCTTGTCAGGTCTGATGTCGAACCTGCCGAATGTAATTTTCCACTGTAAACTTGACACTCCACAAGGGTAAAGCTGGCCATTCTTTTCCAAACACGCTGTGATCGGGCATGCTACTGTAGATGTAGTGCTGAACGCCCGCCTTCTTGGCGGCGTTGGCCAGCGATTTTCCGATGGCGGCTTCATCCCCCCATGACAATGTATTGATAAAGGCTTGCTTGGCGCCAATGAAGAGGCCGTCCACGAACTTTTTGTCCTCTAGAGAGCCTTGTACGACGGTGACATTATCCAAGTCGTCCAGCTCATGGGCAACAATGCCACTGCGTCCCTCTCGTGAGTGAACATGGGCGCGCACCGAATAGCCCACGGCAGCCGCGACGCGGGCGAGGGAAGCCGCCTGGCGCCCAGTAGAATTGACAAGAACAAGCGTTGTGTTTGGCATGTGAAGATAAAACCACAAACAGTCCCAAGGTAATGTAGGTCAGCTCTCTTTGAGCTTTCCGTTCAAGTAGCGAGAATATTGAGAGGTAGTCGGACGTTGAAGAGAGAAATCTTGCTCGGAATAGAAATTCCAGATGAGGCAACAGAGATTGAAATGATGAAATGCTAGATGTTGGAAAATCCGGGGATAAGGTTCACTAGGGTCAGGGAAGGGAAAGTGTGTTCCAAGTGTGGGAGAAGAAGAAGAAGAAGAAGAAGAATACTAATACTAATACTAATACTAATAAATAACAACAACAACAACAACAACAACAACAACACAAAAGTATGGAAATAAAGATAGAGTAGGTAAGGTAGGTAGGTAGGTAGGTAGGTAGGTAGGTAGGTAGGTAGGTAGGTGGGTGGGAGGGTAGTCAACGCCCTTACCAATCTGGCCGTAGCACGTGGTCGACCCAGGAAGGAACGACAGCCAGAGAACACAAGCACGAGCACTAACACCGTGTGGAGGAGAAAATGCGCAACGCATCAGGTAATAAGGCATCGTACCTTAGGTAACTAGGTGTTTTTAGGAGTGGAAGTCAGGCCTCGACGTAGTCAGGTAAGGGAAGGGCGGTATTCTAGGGCAGGCACGGAGGCCGTCGTCAGTTCAAGCTTAGTCGACAAGCTGCTTTCGGAAATCGGAATGAATGCCAGCCCGACACTGCCTCCTTTCCATCATGAACGCAGTATCTCCGCGGAGTTGAAGGAACAGTCGAGTGACTTGGACGTTCTCGGTACCAACATACCCAAAGGGTGAATGAGATATAATAAGAATAAGGTTATGACGACGGAGGGGGGTTTGCAAGGGGAGGACTAGGTACTTAAGTTCATCTGATGAGGGTACGGCCCAGCCGTCACTTTACGTAAATACGGAAATCATGACGAGGGGGATCAAAGGTCGGTGTAACGTAACTTGTACGGAATACGGTAATACTTCCTTCACCGGGAGCAGCGCTAGCACTTCGGTTGGGGCCGGTGGAGACGGTTTGTAGTCAGCCCAGCCCTGGAAGATGAGGGGTCGTCGGTCGTCGGTCGAGTGAAGCTTTTCTTCCACCATACCTACCTACCTTACCTACCTTATCATCGACGAATGGCGTCACTGTCATCAACTCTGGGGTGATGATCATCAAGGGATCATCTGCAGCCAAAGATCCCAAAGGGATCGAAGTGCAGCGGGAGAAAACGGACACCCCCGCCGTTTAGCACCGTAAGGCGGATGATCCATGCCACTTGGCTGGATCGGGCCATAGGTACATAACATTAAGGTAACATCCACAATCATGGCCTGGCTGCGTCCAGAGAATTTCGTAGAAACAGAATGCGCTAGGCGCGTGATGCACAGAAGAATCATAGCTCGTAGCTGATGAGACACGATATCTGGAGCCGTGGAGTGCGAATCCGTAACGGAGGGCGAAGGTAGAGTGGGCTTGCAATTCGAAAGCGCCCGGACTGTGGGGTTGAGAAACCCCCACCGTCGATCCTCGCCAAGGTAAAGACCTCGGGTTGGGGTAAAATGATGTCCGCAGCAGGTCTGAGATACCTCCCGTGTTCGATGGCTTGTCTCAGACAGACCATCCACCGCCGGAGGTCACGTATGAAGGAGCCTAGGTCATAGAGCTAGGTGCGTCGCTGACGTTATTGTTGACTCTCGGGACACGTTTCATCTTCATAGGCCCGCGGCCTGCCAGATCCATGGCTGGTGGCGAGCGAGCAGCCTCGCGGTACCAGTCTCGTCGGCGTGGAGATGCGCTCCCGAGTCCCGCAGCAACGAGACATGATCAGCCAAGTGGGCATTTGCCGCGAGGAACAAGGGACTTCGCCCCGTTCGGTTGCGCAGGTGGACCGAGGCTCCTTTCGATAGCAGGATCCGCAGGATCTCGAGGGAAGGTCCAGTGGCCGCAATATGCTACTTTCATGAGCCAGAGATTTCAATGTGCGCGGCGGAAGACTCACCAATGGGGTGTTGCCAGAGTAATCTGCCTGATTCAACAGCCATTCCTTGTCAGCCTTCATCAAGCCCTGCAATTCGGTGAGATTTCCTTGGGCAATTGCATAACTCAGGGCTGTGAGATCCGCTAGATGCTGTGGCAGATACCCATTAGGATGTTCAAATTCCATGTGGGTATGTTCAGTGAGCTCTCCACGTAGAGAAACGGACATCTGCTGTCGAACATCCTCTGTTGTCAGACCTGGCAAGCCAAGAAGGTATGATAGTTTTGCGAGTGCCGCCTCCGACGTCAAGTCATGGCCAAAAACCACTCCGACACGTTCCAGCAATACCGCAGGCTCATAGAGCGGGCTGACTGTGCCGGTCATGCCTGATCGATATTTCAGTATACTCAACATTAGATGCGGAACTGAAAGACCAACACTGAGTAATATTGACAATGACTATTCCTCGCTTGATTGCTTCAGCAAACACGCGCGTCAGAGCACCATCTTGCCCTCCTGGTGCGTTGCCTGGCCCGAAGGTCTCTAGGACAAGGCCCCGTAATCCCTGGACCTTCAGCACCGCATCGACCATCTCAGGTTTGATGCCCGGGAAAATCCGAAGGCACGCGACATGACTCGTAGCTCTGTTGGTTTGGATACTGAATGGCTCGATGTGGGTCGGCCTGTAGATTAGTTCCCACGATACATGAGTCTTGAGCGATGTAATGCTAGCCAACGGCGGAAGGTTTGGTGACGCAAAGGCAGCAAAATCGCTGGCGGAGACTTTCGTAGCTCGATTGCCACGGAACAATTTGTAATTGAAAAAGAGACATACTTCGGGTATCATGAAATGACCCGCTACAATCAAAGATCCAAGAAGGTTATCTGTCGCATCGTTCTGAAGCTCCAGCATTGGTGCCTGGGAGCCTGTTAATATCACGGGTTTGCCTAGATTCTGTAGCATAAAACTTAATGCAGAGCAAGTGTATGCGAGACTGTCTGTGCCATGCAGAACCACAAAAGCATCAAAGAATTTGTAATTCCTGTAGATGGTCTGAGCTATCTCCCCCCACCCTTTCGCGTCAATGGAACTACTGTCGAGGAGTTCTTCGAACTCGAGGACAGCGTAGCGTACGTGTTTCTGATAGGTACTGACTGGTGTGCGAAGACTGCGATAGGATTTCTTTGTTCCGTCGTCTATCATGACCTCGATGTCGCTAGGGTTGGATCCGTCATTAAACGAAGGCCTCGGAGCCATCCCAGATTCCAGAAAACCTCGGGCTGGAACGAATCCATTGGCGCTTCTCTTCATGCATATGGTCCCACCGGTTACAACGATAAGGACTCGGGATTCTGAGGCCATCCCATTTGGAAGGTAGTGTACCATTATGTCATAAAAGTAGGACTGCTGTCGGTACGACAAGTAACTGGAGGTTTAGAAAAGCGGTGAGACTATAGGCAAGAACCAAAGCATCGCAATCAAGGTGGAAACTTTTTGGGTTTGAGCACCGATCCAAAAGTCTTTATCCAATTGCACACCCAAGCCAACCGTGAGACAGGACAGGAACGCAGTTGAATCGACAGACGTGGCACGAGGGCTTGAGCGACTTCTAACGATCCACAAGGCGTACAACTGCAGATGGCTGGGCAAATCCAGAACGGAAGCAGGCATGCACAGGGAACGATATTAAACAGAATTGAAAGTGGAAAATTCCTGCAGAGAAAAGAAACGAAAGGGTCAATGCGTTGTAAAATTTGAGATCTCGCTAAACCAATGCCGGATTAGGCTTAGTGCATTTCCTTCACTTCCTTGCAATGTTCGCAGAGTCTGACTGTCAACCTGTCTCTCTGTATTGTGGGTGGAACTATCCCTATGAAACACTAAGAATTAAGCTTGCTAAAGAGCGTCTGTAAGTAGGTGATATCTAAAGAATGTTCAAGGTCGATAGACCGAAACCTGTCCTGAACTCCTTCGGAATGGGGGACCCCAACGGTCAACAACAATTGGGTGTTTCTTTTACCCATGAGCCAGAGACTTTTCCCTCACTAACCCACGGCAATTCCTCCATCGAAGGGAAATGGCGGGATGAGCGGCAACTCCTCCCTCTCATTTGCGGCCCTAGCCACCATCTTAGGCTTTTTCGCCGTCGGGCGTTGCTGTTGCGTACTCTGCCGTTTTGCCATGCTTAGTGATCGCGTGAGACCCTTCCATCCCGCCGTACTGATTGTAAGCGGTGGGTTCGAATTTACACGTGCGCGGACGACGTCCTTGGTGGATGTTGGAGAGTTCGTCCTTGACAAGCGCGGTGGTTCGAGCGAGTACGGATCGTAATCACGGTAGGCCGGCGTAGGGCGGACATCAAGAGGGAAGTAGTGCTCGTTGACTTCAAATGATTCTGGATCCTCCTCTGGAAGCCATGATTCCGGCGCTTGCATTTGGGGCAGACTATCTTTTCGCTTTGGCGCCGCAGGCCTGCGAGCCGGGACATGTCTATCAGCAGAATCTCTGACCAAAGAGGGAATGTTTTCCACATCCATAGCCGAGACTCTGGAGGCGAGCTTCTTGCTGGTGGGCTGAGGTGCCAGCGGTTGGCTCGCGCGCTTTCGTTTGTGCATTGGTGCGAGATTGGTGATGTCGATCAGCTTCGGACGACCAATTGCCATGATGGGAACGGCGATGGCAATCTCGGCCTTTGAATCGGTGATCTCCGAAATGTCTACAGTATCGCTGGCGCTTTTTTTGGACAATTTGTGCTTTACCTGCTCGTCATGGTTCTCGATGTCTTCGCTCGGGCTGGGCGAGGGCTCTTCTTCGCTCGAGAGGTACCGTTCGTGAAGCTCGTCCCTCGCGTATGTGTTGATACGCAGAGTGTTCCTTGACTTTTGCCTTGGAGGTTGTCTGCTGAGCTTCGCGGTGGGAAAGTCCATCTCTTTCCGAGGTTGTTCGTAGTCTTCTGCCACGACCCACAGATGCTCTCTTTCCTCGCAGTCGATACTGTCTCTGTCACTGGCACCTTGGCTGGGAGCCAGCATTTGCTGACGACGCTGGAGCACTGGCATTGCAGCTTTATTTGAAAGAATTTGCAGGGATTTTCGTCTTTGTCAGGAGCGGTAAAACGGAAAGTGGGGGGCCTTGTTGATATAGATATCAGTTCAGGTCTGGGCTCAAAGCAAATAATGATTCAGCTCAGTATCGACTTGGGTGACATCGGTGCACATTGAAACAATTTGATACAGGAGCAACGACATCAACTGAATATGCAATGCGACGGAGACAAGACGCAGAAGCTTCGAGGGTCATGTGGGGCTATATCACTCAGCGCTGCGGCGCAATGCTGTACCTAGTACAACAATTCCGGCTTATCAGCATTACTTTAATTTAGCTCAAAATCGGGGGCGGCATTTTTGATAGTTCAGGGCCCCAGAGATCATGCAACTCCCTCATGTGGATGATTGACGTTGGTTTTCGACCGACTCAACCGATGTGGTGTGCAGGTTTCAGACGTGCCATTGGCTCTTTTGCAATTTAAGAGCACCACACACCGGAAGCGCTCCTTAACTCGAAGCGGATGGGTTGACCGTAGATTTGCATCCCCAACTGCAACATCTCTTCCGCACGCCGCACGGCAAGTCCGCTTTTTGAAATTATCCGACCATCAGGAAACGATAGGTATTCCTCCCACATGAAGACCCAGCGTTCGGGCTTGAGGACTCTTTGACTTCGTGGGCGAGCAGAAGTCGCATAGGTAGGATAATTTCATGGAGGGCGAGTTTTGCATGAACGCATGAGGAGGAAATTCAAGCTTGAGCGTCCTACCCCTCATCAACTCCACAACAACGTTAATGCCATTCAGTTGGCATTCCAACTTTCCAAGCCTGAAGTAGCAGGAATGGTAGTCGTAGTCAGAAAAGCGAGGTGTGGCACATGATCGACGGCTTGCTCGTCGTAAAAGGTACACACCGCGACGCCTGAAACAGCGCAGGCTGTCTATGCCACGTTTCAGTTGTCTGGATCAAGCATCCACATAATCCCGTGCCACCACCACACACTGTTGGGGGCGAGGAAGTATCGGGTCCAGATTATTGTCGAAAACACACGACATCTGCCGGATCATCCCGTTACCAAGCTAACGGCGAACACGTACGGAGTACACAAGCTATTACGGTATCGTCGTCGCCATTGTCATCTCGTTCTTGCGACAACGGAAAACCTTTGGTGTAACTTTGCGCTTCCAGCACCACCAAGGACGGATCGACCGCTGGTTCGTCGTCAAGAACAACGAGAACGCGTGGCTAAATTTCCGTTGACGGGATGCATGATGGGGGTGCATTAGGCTGAGTATCTAAGGTTACAGTATGGGGCCCCCCGGGAAAAGAGGGGAAATGACTGGAATTGCTTTGCCCACAAGTGCCACAACGGGCAAATTACCTTCAGGCAAGCACCGAATCTTCGCTGCATCGCTAGCGTTGGGGGTTTCGTCCGATGGAATATCTACGCTTAAGGTAGGTGGTTAGGTAGTGGTGCATTCTGCAAGTAAACACTGAAAAGGTCTAAGGAGTCGTTGAGTGATTTAGTTTATATTAGGTTCGATTCCTAACAGCGCTGGTACAATGGTGTTGTGGTTATCTTTTCTCTTTTAAGGTACCTTTAAAAGCACTCACGTGGCGTGCTGGCCGGTAGAATATCAAGATTTGAAATGCATGCGGGTGGAAGAGCAACAAAGTTTGATTTGCTAGCCATGGGCTCTCGCCATGACGATTATCGTGAGCTGGTCGGGTGTTTATTCCAACGGTTATGAGCCTCTCGGAGCGTTGTACGAGACATCCAGACACCAGCCACCAGCCACGAGCTCATTTCTTTTCGAGGCTCGTTGTCGTTGGGGAGAGCTGCATCAGATTATATGCTTCCGCAAAAGCTCATCATCTTCTCTTTGAGAAAGCTGAGCTTCAATCTAAACGTTGGCTCTACAGAATACGCTTTCTCTTTCCGAATGTGCATCCTCTGCCGCGATCTATCTGCTATGTAATTACAAGCCCAAATCGGCGGTTTTCGTGTTTCCATGCATCCAAGCGCACAGCCGAACCCGGCATTACAGAACGGTACAAAAAAAACCACCAGCTTTTTAAGAACACATAACGTACAAGATAAACGAAAAGGGCCCTTATGTACAAGCCAAAGCCCATGGCAAAGATCACGCATAGGGCTGTCTATACGCGCGAAAAGGCTACATTGAACGATCTTCTGCGGGATCTGAAGCGCATGTTCATTGAGTAGAGGTTGCTCGTATCAGCATTGGAAGGATTTTAGAACATTCCCACGTTGATGCTTAACTTTTCTTGGATCTCGTGGTTCGGCCACTAGGGCTTTTGACAGAACCGTTGGCATTTCCATTAGCCGTTGCTGATCCGTTAGCGTCCCCATTCTCCTTCGCAAACCCGTTTGTATGGCTTATAGCTTCCTTGGTCGAATCGACATCTGGGACCTCCATTTTGCTCATGTTAATGGCAGCCCTCGTGGCAGTACCACTTCGCTTCCTGCCCTTGTGCCCAGTCTTCTTGTAGGTAGCTAGGTAGAATGAGATAAAGAGAAGAAGGTATGAGGTCAAGATGCCCATGCCCGCGAAAGCAGCGAATTCCTCACCAGAGCACTTGCCATAGCTGGGCATCTTGGGAAAGTAGGTTGAAGTAAAGTATGTGTAGGAAGCAAAGTAGACGAAGCCTGGTAATGATATCAGTGATGCTTCTGCGGGTTCATGTAGATTTAATATCATACCAAGGTCCAGCACAAACTGCGCAATTTGCAGTCGCGTAATCCATTCTTTCCACCAGATTCGGATCCCTCGTGCGCTTTGGAAGTAGTACCAGTACATTATGACATGCACTATAAGGTTGAGGGTGATGGGCACCCATGAGACAGAGGTGATACCGATAAGCTGAGTGTAGCAAAGCAACGCGGTTGCTCCATGATGATATGTGTGCAAGAAGGCTAGGGAAAGTAAGCTTCTTGCTCGAGGAGCGTGTTGAGGTTGCTAGTACTCAAGGGCTTCTTCTTTAGAACTAGGAAAACAGTGTCAAGAAGCTCGACATATTTGGTAAGATAGTTCAACTACAACTAGTCAGCTCAATCTAAGTACGGGATCTGTTGCTTCAAGACATACGTAGTAGAGTGTAACTAATGGTTTCGTCCACCCTCCTGCATGGTCACAGATAGCAAAGAATGTCCCTTTTCGCCATAGCGTCGGCAACAATTGCTCAATAAACAACGCCAAAAGGCCCCCACTTATAATTGTAAGATATAGGTTATGTATCATGAAAAGACCGTTGAGTTTGAAAGGGGGTCGGTTCTTCATGAATTCTCGGCCTGCGAACACTGTGATGTAGTATGTCACCAGCAATGCTGCCGTTGCTTGGAGTGTTGAAATTGGCGTTTCGCCAGGAACGAATTTGAAGTCTTGTGGGGAATAACCCTTGACTGACGAGAACAGCTGGTCGAATACTGGCCATAGTTCGACGCCGAAGGGTTTATCGAGGGTGGGTATAGGGAATGGAATCGATTTCAGCATATCGGACGACATGGTGTAGGTCAGCGCCTCCCAAAGTCCAAGCTCTTGAGAACCCAATTATCCCTAATGTGGTTGAGAGTTGATGTGTTTCTTAGGAAAAGCCGTTGTCGCCGTTAGAAGGCTAGGTCGAAAGAGTAAAGCCTCTACCAATGATGATTAAAGGAGTGACGAGAAGAAAAGCGCCTTACGACCACTTCAGGGCTTAGAGCTGTCAATCGCTTCTCACGGTCGGAAGGGAGAAAGAAGTTTATGGAGATGGAAAGGAGATTGAGGTAGGCGTCGCGAAATATTTTGTTCCTCGGCTGGTCAACCTTGAATTTTGGGAATGAAACTCTGAACCAATCAAAGATCGCACACTCCGTAGTTCTAGTTCAACGGTCAAAAATGCCGCTTGCAGCTTTTTTGGACATGCTCCGATCCTCATTCATTCTCAGCTATAACAATAATAACGAAAGCAGCTGCGATTCATTCAAGTACTTCACATGATTACATTTAACCAGTTGTTGCTAGTTCATTGACGCCGCTAAATGACACCGTGGCGGTGTCAGTGCTGACAGGATGCTTCGCGGCTCCCTTCACTAAATATCCAGCTGGCTCATACGAAGAGCTTATTTTCCAGTATCATCCCCTTACTCTGACGCTTACACAGCTGCGCAAACGCCTTGGATGATCAAAATCAGGTAACAAAGTCTGAAAGTCGGCGGTTTTGCCATGCAATTCCTAGTCCCTGAGAGCTACTTCCCAAGCCCCTTTCCCAAGCGTCGTCTATTAGGAAGCTCGATATCGGTAGTTCTACGAAAGTATAACACACAGCCAACTTGTCGCATCGAGGCATATTGCATCATGGCTTTTCTTTTAGGGTGGATCTCACTGGTGTTGGTTCCTCCTAACCTTTTAGCAAACCACAGTAATCACTATCGATGGTGGGCTTCTGGAGATCCCCGTGTTCATCAGGCTCTATGTTGAGAACTCGGAGATAGGAATTGACGCAAAAAGCCGCAGAACGAGCTCCTGGTCTACCTTGGCGTGCCTGTCGGAAAAACCGCAAAAGTGGCTTATGTAGACACTTTCGCAAACGTTTGTCTTCCGATGGTTGAGGCTGCCGTCGTCTTCATAGACTAGTGAAGCTTGTCGTTGTTAGCCTCCTGCGTAGAACTCTCTGTACAAAGATTGGCGTCGAACGACTGTTGATTGCTTGTCCACCGCTGGTTGTGGTGGTGTTTTGCACAGCGGCTGGCCTGGCGAGTTTTTCTAAGCACAAGTGGAACACCACGTAGCTGTAGAATTGTGCTGTCAAAGTGCGATGACAAGAATGAGAAGAAGTATCAATACTAGGATCAAGATACCAATACAACAGCTCGACATCGTATCTACACTTGCATCAGCTAATGAATTGAGGGACACGCATATTGTAGCCATTGATTTAAGCACATACCTTCGTTCTTCTTGATCACCCATCCAATCTTCTTCATTCCCGTCTGTAACTTACCCTCAACCCTGGTAGCGACGTTACTCACATCCTCAAGCAGCTCCCCCTGCTCCCCGAGTTCCCTTCCCATGTCATTGGCCTGCTGCCTCAAATTTCCCACCGTTTGAAATACATCATCTAATGCCTCATCCTGCTCATGCATCATCTCTACTTGCCTTTGCTGCTCAAACGCGCCATAGTCATCGTCATCCGCCGGGGAATCTGGATCAAAGGTTTCAGGGTGTGGTAATGCCTGGCCGTTCGAGGCGCTCGCTACAGTCTTCGCAAGCTCCCGTCTCATCTCTTCCACCTCCGCTCCAACATCATTGACCAAATCCTGCCGCCGCTCAACCTCTTTGATCCCGAGGCCATAATGGAACTGGTCGTCTTTAACTTGCCGGACGGTTTCCACTAAGTCGTGGAGGCCTGTACTCAGATTGTGTAGGTTGGTTTCCAGTTCGGTGCGCGCTTGGGAGAGTTCAGGAGAGGAAGCGGAGGGAGAAAGGGAGCGAATGCGGATGTAGGAGGACAAGAGGGACCGGGTTGTGTTGAGATCGGAGAGGACTTCGCTAGTGCACCGACTTAATTCGCATTTAGGGCAGTTGAGAGTGGAGCTTACGTTTGCGATTGAAGGAAAGGATCATCTGTATTCATAGAGGCCATCATTTGGTAGGACCTTGGAGTCCCCCAAAAGTTTGGGAAATGATGGAGAAGGAAAAGAATTCTAGAACGCTGCCTACTGAGGCATTGATGATTTGCGTTGGTGGCTATATCGGCAACTGTAGACCGGGGTTCGAAACTTCCTCTCGGTAAACCTCTCGAGTCGTTAACCCTTTAAAGTATGAAGACAGTGGATTTTATAGGGGCATGGGAGATCTCAAATCCGGTCTCGAGAGTATCCCAGGCAGACCGTACTCAACGCAACAGATTTGTCTGTAGTAACAGTCAGCATGGCAAAAGCAAAGCCACTACCTTTATCTCCAGAATGGGATAATGCGGAAGACTATACCGAATCGCTGTTGGCTTTCACTACAAATTCAGACCTCTTCCAAAGGCTGTGTGGAGGAGTTCATATTCTAGACTTCTTCGTGCAGGACCCGGACCTTTACACCAACTTACTTCCAGAAGACTGGAGAGATTGGTTTCAAGACCACCATATCTCGAATGTTCTTGATCTACTGATGAGAGAAGATCTCAGTGCTTTCGGAAATCTCAATCTCTTAGATGGATCTTTTAAAAGTTTTAATCGTGAGCGTAGCTGGCGGAATGGTCCGATACCACCTCCAAGTCTACTGAAATACATCCAGGCAATTCGAAGTCATGCACTGGACAGGACATTCGGAAAAGCTGCCGGCGAAGGAGATGGAATGGCTCTTCTCAAGGCTCCTACACTCTCCCATCATGTATGCAGTGGCATGAAACCTAAGAAGATTCATGAGGTGGAGAGATTTGCAAAGTATATTGATGATCTAACATCCTACATTGCGATCACTAGCCCTTACTATGTAACCCATATTGTTGACTTTGGTTCAGGTCAGAATTATCTTGGAAGAGCTTTGGCCAGCCCACCATACAACAAGCATGTTGTCGCTATAGAGAGCAAGCAGCTCAACATAGAAGGAGCCATGAGTATGGATGTGACAGCAAAGTTGGCGAAGAAAGAGGCGGTATCGCGGAACAAGAAACAATACCGGAGTGGGACAGCAGAGGAACGCCTACAGATGAGGTCCTCGAAAGCAAATAATAGATTTTCATCTCCGGAAGCTTTAGGACTTATATCAGAATTAAAACATCAATCGTCAACAGAAGATTGCAACTTGAATGTACCACGCGGAGAAATACAGTACATTGAGTCCAAAATACAAGACGGAGACCTTTCGAATATCATAGAAAAGATCGAGACACAATCAGCAAGATTGAACGATATTACGTTTACTGTGCAAAGTTCCACGTCACACCCACAACTGATGGTGATCTCTCTACACTCTTGCGGGAACCTACTGCATCACGGACTTCGCTCAATAGTGCTTAACCCTATGGTGAAAGCCGTCGCTACGGTAGGATGTTGCTACAATCTGGTAACAGAGCGGCTTGGGCCGCCTACCTACAAGCTCCCAAGTCTTCGATTTCAAAACCTTCGTCTCGACCGTACTTCTTGTGTAGGTGATCCTCATGGCTTTCCCATGTCCGAACGCTTGGCTTCGTTCAAGCATGATGGTGGCGAAGGTATTCGATTAAACATCACTGCTCGTATGATGGCTGTGCAGGCGCCTCAAAACTGGACTGATGCCGAGAGTAATGCTTTCTTTACGAGGCATTTCTACCGGGCTTTGCTTCAACGGATATTCTTAGATCGTGGTGTCTTGGACAAGCCACAGAAAGCCACCGATTCATCTGATTGTGGAAACGGTGAAGAACGGAGTGGATCCGGCCAGCCAATCATAGTTGGATCATTACGGAAAGCCTGCTACACTTCTTTCACAGCATACGTTCATGGTGCAGTTGCAAAATTGAGCACTGACAAAGACCATGGAATCAAGATCAAGACATGTATGACCCACCTTACCGAAGAGGACATTAGGCGCTACGAAGAGAATTACAGAGAAAGGAAGAAAGAGCTCAGCATTGTATGGAGTTTGATGGCTTTCAGCGCTGTCGTGGTGGAATCAATCATAGTTGTGGATAGATGGCTTTACCTCCGAGAGCAGAAAGAGGTGAAGGATTGCTGGGTGGATGCAGTGTTCGAATACAAGAATAGCCCCCGCAATCTCGTGGTCGTAGGTATCAAACGTTGAGGCCCGCAATCTCTTATTTTCAGCCCAGCTGTGTCGTGTCCACCCGAAAGTGGTTCATCTAATATATCGGCGTATCTTACATGCTGGTATGGGACAAGTAAGCGGCCTCAATTAAAGACGAAGAGAAGGGAAGCCAAGAACCATGCAGTGACGAATACTATCGTTTAGGTCACTGTACCACCAAATGGCCTATATATCTTCCTTGTGGAGCGGCTGAGCGGAAGATGAACTCATCATCAGAGTACCTTAAGAGGATATAACGATATCTACTCAAAAGTGTCTATACACCGTCCATTTACTTTGATGCGAGATACCGTCTATTTGCTGAGAAGTCCGGTACACTTGTCACATATGCTGCTGAACATCGCTCTTTGTTTGAGCTAGGCTATATCTATAAGGCATCTAGCAACAAGCATGTAAATGGACATTGGAATCGTTGATTTTCATGCTGATCATAGTGGACAAGATCCCGACTGAGTTATCTTTCAAGCATAGCCCTAAATCGGGATGTCTCTTGTTCCAGCGATAGGTTCAGGGTCTCATGAGCGGGATAGCCCCAATCCAGGACTAAGCGTGGGGGCGGGTCCTCAGAGGGAGGACTTTGGACTTTTCCTTCTCAGCAAAAAGATAGGAATCGATTAAGAAAAGTTGAATGTTGAGTACTACCACTATCGCACCCACGAAATATATATGCGTCAACTAACCTTGCGCAAGTATTGTAGCAGTCCACGGCCTTGGCGGTGACTGGGAAAAGACATGGACTGATGGTAATGGCAAGCTCTGGCTTCGGAACTTTCTCCCAGTTGAAACACCAACTGCTCGGATCCTGTCGTACGGCTATAAATCCCAGACAGTTCTTTGGTAAGGCTGTCACAGATATTAACGTTAAAGCTACTATACTATTTGACCAACTCATGGGCGAGAGAAGGAGAAGAGAAGGCCGATCATTTTGATTTCCCATAGCCTTGGTGGGATCGTGGTGAAGAAGGTAAGGTCTACTTCTACAGTACAGGGTGCTATTCAACAACTACCTATACAAGCTGGACTTCGATGCTCTTGTCTTTTAATTTGTCTCACGATGTTTATACTTATGGTTCACTGTTCGTCATACATTCTCGGGACACACAAATAGAAGCTGACAGATTTTAGGCGATGATACTGGCCCACGAGCGGTCATATCATAGTTATCCTTGACTGTGTTCGAAGCTTGGTTTTCTTTGGGGTACCTCACAAAGGTTCTAGCACTGCTGTCTGAGTTGCGTTTGCTGCCAGACTTTTGAATTACGCACGGCTAGGATTGGAACCAAAATCAACTTCGTCAAAGCTTTGCATAATAATTCGCAAATATTCGTCGGCATCACTCAACATTTTATCGAGCGCGGAGCCAAGGTTGCAATCAGAACGTTTTTCGAAATAGTGAAAATGGGCAATCAGCTTGGGTGTCCTGAAAATGGTGACTTTTCTAGATCATGGATAAAGACTCCGCACGCCTGGATCTTCGGAATGAAAGTGCTGTTGGACTTCCAGGCGCTAACCATAGGAACACCTGTTAAGTTCAGCGACCCAGATAGCCAAAAATAAATTCAAGTGCGAAATGCCATAGCACAGCTGGTCAAGGTGGCTATTGCAAGTTCTGCCACAAGTACGTAGAATACCCAAATCGAACGACTTCATTGGCCAAGCCATGATACCATTTTTCTACGGAGGATATACATTGTCTACAAAGCCTGTATACGTTGAACTACGAGGTATAGAAGTCGAGAGCTCCTGCACGGATCCAAGGTACCTGTGAATGGTTCTTAGAACATTCTAAATACCTTAGATGGCTGAAGGACAAATGTTCGAGCTCCTTTGGGTCTCGCCGATCCGGGCTGTGGAAAGACTGTCTTGTCGTCTTTCCTGGTCGATGAACTAAGAGGCATATCGAGACCTGAAACATTATCTACTACAGTCTGCTATTTCTTTTCTAAACATGTTGATGAGAGTCGATGAAGCGCCAGCTCTGCTTTAAGCTCAATCCTTCACCAGCTTTGCACGGCAAACCAGACCCTGCTCCGATATGCTCTTGATGAACATTGTCACAATATTGACAAATTTCTTGCCGAATTCGACGCACTCTGGAAGGTCTTCGAAGCCCCTGCTAGCTCCAATACTTGTGGTAATGTAATATGCATTCTGAACGGCCTTGACGAATGCAATGAGGATTCTAGAAATCTTTTGATCGATGCCTTGGTCGCGTACTACAGTCGAGGTCCCAGAACGGCGGAAACCAGCGAACAACATGTTAAATTTCTGGTCACTAGCCGACCATATCCTACAATTGAACGACGTTTCGACAATCTCCAATCAAATCAGTAATATCGACTCAGAGCTCAAAATGAAACGACTTTAGTTGATAGCGATATTGAACGGGTAGTAAAAATCAGAGTCCAAGAATATGGTTCGGCTAGGGGTATGACGCCCTTTGCGTAACAGCAATTTGTTAGACTTTGATCGACAACGCTGATAAAACTTTCCTCTGGGTCGCCCTTATACTGGATCTCGTCGAAACCAGTGTAAGAGTATCACGAAATGCTCTTGTCAAGATTATGGATACCATTCCCGGCTCTCTGATTGCTATGTACGAGGAGATATTAACACAGAGCTCAGACGCCGTAAATGCTAGGAAAGTTTTACATGTTATTGTCGCGGCTACGAGGCCGTACTCTTTGAAAGGCATAAACGTGGCTCCGAATATAGATGAGAAAGTTAAGTCTTATGACCAAAGTAACCTTGAACCAGTGAAGGAGTCTGCTATTCAACGTCTTTGTGGGCCCCTTCTCAAAGTGCTCCACAGTAATGTGTATATGTCACATCAGACAGCCAAGAAGTTTCTGATCAAAAGGTTGGACGCGGATGTTACTGAGGAAGGCGTATGGAAGCATTTGTTGGATGCCAGGAAGTTGAATTGTGTCTTAGCTTGAAGCTGCGTTTGGTACCTTTATCCGTTTTCGAGAACGGAGTACCTCCAAGCGTTGAAGAGGACGACCGAGAAGCTCTATTCGGGTTTTGGTCTACCAATACCTTTGCCTACTCCTGCTTTTTGGCATACGTGGCGACTTTATGGATCACGCGCTACAAGCCTCCGGGGGCTAATAAAGAAGACTTTCTTTCCATGCGTGCCAAGTTGCTTCGCCGTACTGTTTCTCAACGATTCTCGACATGGCACACCATATATGCCCAGTTTTGGGAAGAGCTCGAAGAGGATCAAATAGAGAGAAAATACACAGACCTAACGGTTGCGGCAACACTTGAATTGCTATCCTTTTTAATTTCGCTGGTTCAAGATGGCCAGAATGTCAGTTTGTTGGATGGTGATGGCTATACCGCGTTTCGAACAGCGGTGAATAAAGTACATATGACATTGGTGAAATGCCTCCTCGACAACGGTATTTCGATCGATACAGCTTCAGAGGACGGAAATACCTCCTTATGTTACGCAGCAGACGTAGGTCAAGAAGAAGTTATGCAGCTATTAGTAGACTGGGGCCCGGACATCGACCCTATCAACAACAAGGGCAGGACGCCTTTACATCTGGCTTGCACATTCGGCAGAGACGATATAGCCGAGCTTCTCTTGAAAGCAAACGCAAACATACAGGCAACCGACGTCGATGGGTCTACTCCGCTACATATGGCAATTCATAGCAACGCTAATACATACGATGTGTTGCTTGCAGAAGAGCTGATCCCACTATTCGAGAAAATAACGGACGAATGGCTTTGGATCTGTTGGGTCATCTCACGGGACATGTGATTTAGAGTGGTAATCGTACATTGGGAGCACGGCGAGTAAGGATGCGAGCTTAGAAGAGCCATTGAGGTATGTCGTAACCAGTCTACCCTCAACGGTTTCATTGTGAATTCCATCTAGGGTTAATTACCTATCTTATCCGGTAGAACAAATCACGAGCTCAAAGACATGTTTCGAGATACGATAATCTTGAATCGAGTTTCACAAGTTTTAGCGTATGCAGAAAGCTCTGCAATCCTTGGCATTCGTTTTTGCGTTTACCCCACATCCCTTTTGTATGGGGAATTCGAAAATTCAACCCCATCGCCCCTCAATTGCCCAAAATTGAAGCTATTCAGACCTCTTTGTTTGTTGACGTTCTTAACGCATTTTCAGCTATGACCGGCCCACTACCTGCAGCGATTCGCTCCAGAATCGTACGGCTTCTACTACTTCATTGGCAACCCGCCGCCATCGCCGAAGAGGTTCACTGCTGTCCTAGAACGGTGTATAGCATGCTAGAGAATATCTTCATGTATTCTTCACCGTTTAAACCTCAGTTTCGGCCCAAAGGGGCCCCCCGCAAGGTGTTTAAGGCAGCTGAAAATGGCCTCATAGCCTACCTCGAAGAACAGCCGTGGGCCATGCAGAAAGAGATGGTCTGGTACATATGGGAGGAGTGGGGCATTAACGTGCATCAATCCACGATATCAAGAATTCTGAAGAGGAGGGGCTGGAGTAATAAAAAAGGACAGCGTGTAGAAGTCAGGCAAAACGATGAGCTTCGTTTGAATTGGATAGCAGACATGCTTCGTTTGACGGCTGAACAGCTCGTGTTCGTGGATGAGTCCTTATTCAATGAGACCACAGGCTGGCGTCATCAAGCCTATGCTCCTGTTGGTCAACCAGCTCGCTATCAAGCCTCCAGAACGAGAGGACATTGCTGGAGTGTTCTTCCGGCCTATACGAAAGACGGATATCTATCCTGTACCGGCATTCGTGAAGGCTGGTTCAACGGCGAGGCTTTCTTTCGATGGCTAGCAGATGAGCTGCTACCTCTATGCAGTCCCTTTCCGGCCCCGAAGAGTGTGATCATCATGGATAACGCGAGTGTTCATTGCAATAGTCGAATCGAAGAGCTCATCACCTCACACGGATGTCAGGTGCGATATTTGCCTCCCTACTCGCCGGATTACAACCTCATAGAACTCACCTTCAGCGTATTAAAGGCCTGGGTTCGTAGGCATTTTGACGAGACATGGCCCCATTTTGAAGGCACCTTTGGTGACTTTCTTCATTACGCTGTTGAACGAAGCGGATGTGATAGA
>JAABUW010000812.1_pt1 | contig 57742 bp, 109 predicted proteins | sample 5560081 | NCBI WGS metagenome assembly JAABUW01 (sample SAMN10711882, study PRJNA513363) | rock metagenome | isolation source: Antarctica rocks | place: Antarctica: Victoria Land, Knobhead sud | reverse complement strand
TTTTTACACCCCCCCCCCCCCCCCCCCCCCCGAGTCAGCTTCTGTGATAGTTCTTTGAACATGACGCCATGAATTGGTGCAGCGTGCGAGAGGCACAACGAGACGGAGAAGGCACTGGACCTACTGGGCTGCATGCACCGTGCCGGCTTCGCGGCCTCCTTCGCAAACTACAGCTCCCTCATCCAGCAGGTGCCTGGTTTCCCATCCTCTCCTCCCCTCCCAGAAGCGCCCGTCATGCCCTATTGCAGGGGGCAGCTCGCCGCTGAAAGGGCATCTCTGCGCCAAAGGGGGCCACACAGATAGACCTGCGCCAATCTCCCTCGCGCCAATCTCCCTCGCCTGTCTGAAGACAATGTCTGAAGCCAAGACGTGCTTGCGCTCAGTCCCTGGAAATTTGCTGTCGGATTGGCTGGGCATACCCGACTCGTCAATGGTGTGCACAAGGGCGCTGACGATTCGAAACATTCTCTGCTCTCGTGCGCAGCTGGGCAAACGGGGTGACTGGCAGCGGGCAGTGGAGGTGTATCTGGAGATGCAGATGGCGGAGCTGGAGCCCTCGCGCAGTGTCATCAACGCCCTGATGCTGGTCTTCGAAAACGGCGGCCACGCCAAGCAGGTGCGCCCGCGCGGCATACCATCCCTGGGCATACACTGGGTCTGCATGCAACGTCACTCAGATGCAAAACCCTCCTGACACAAGCGGTCAGTGCCTCTCAGACACGCAGCTTGCTTGTGTTCCCCCACCCCTGGCCCCATCTCACACACCCCAGTCTCAGATCCCGTGAGCATTCCCATTCCCGATGACAGGGTGCGCGTGGGCTGCCATACGCAGCTGTGATGCCACATTCACCTGTCTCACTGTCTGGCGCTTGGTGCCCACGGCCAAGCGACAGGCGCGGCAGCTGGTGAAGGATGGGGCAGGCAGGCGATGTCCTAGACTCAACGCTGTCGCAGTCACCTGCGGTCAGTTCTGTCCAATATGACCCCCTACACATGCCAGGCGCGGCAGCTGGTGGAGGAGATGGGGCGGGCGGGCGCGACGCCGGATCTGGAGCTGTACAGCGCGGCGCTGCGGGCGGCGGCGGCGGCGGGCGACGCCGGCAATGCCGAGCGCGTGCATGGCGCCATGGCGGCGGCCGGCGTCAAGCCGGACGCCGCCGCCAGCGGCTCGCTGCTGGCGGCGCTGCGAAAGGGCGGCCAGGCGTCTAAGGCGGCGCACTACGTGGAGCGCTTCCGGCGGGAGGGGCTACGGATAGCGGCGGCCAACAACGGGACGCGCTGAGGCTGGGAAGCGCGGCTCGGCAACGTCATCCGGCGACTTTTGCCGGTTTCGCGTTCGCGCAAGGGGGCCACAGGGGCCTGTATGGGGCCCCACTAATGCAGCCCTTGTCCTTCTGCACGGACAAGGGCGCGGTCGCGTGTTGTGAGTCGATAGGCGTCAGAGGAGAAAGAGGACGGGCGCGTGTGTCGGCATTGACATGGGGTTAGAGGGGTTCATGCAGACTGGTCTCATGATCGGCGCCGACACGACTCGTGCAGCGCTCGTCCAGATCAAGTGTCTAGAGTGCGACTGTGGGGCCAACTTATGCTTGTTTTCGTGAACAATCGCAGCAGGTTTGTGTTGTGCCATCCTGCATATACCAGGTGTGCTGACACGTCGAATAATCCTGCCTTTCAAACCTGCCTATATGTAACAACTTAAGTAAAAGCCCAAGCATATGTGCTATGCGTCACACGTCCATGACCAGTTCTGATGTAGACACATCCGAGCGCTGTGTGTACCTATCACCAAAAAAAATTAGCCAGGTGACTGTCGCGGAGTTCCAGCCATCCGCAGCGCCCTCTGCAGCCCTGGGCCCGCTAGAGAGCCACCCAACGAGCCCGCTATGATGCCCGCTATGATGGTCATCGGATGAGCCGCACGACACCCAGCCCCACTGTCAGCAGCGCGAACATCATACCCAGGCTGTACCTGCAGATCACGCACGGGAACAAACACCACGTCAATGGGCGCAGCCGCCGTCACTGCACAGCCAGCCAGCAACGCGTGACGAGTGACCAATATCTGACCAGCTTTGTCGTTGCACCTCAGGAGTCCAACTGCGAGTTGGGAACCAGTGCGGCATGCGATGCTGCGTGACAACACAGGACGCACTTTATGGTCTCGTTCTTCGTCATCTCCACTGCGGCCTTCAGGGCATTGATCTCCTTGTCTATCTTGATCTCCAGCTCGTTGCTCTTGTCTCGCAACGCCTGTGGCCAGCAGCCTCAGCCCTGCTGAGATGCTGATTCTCTCATTGTGGTTCCCATGTGAGCGCTGCAGCAAACAGCATGCCCTGCTCAGCGTGCGGCTGCCTTGCTCAGCACTCGTTGCCTGAACAAAGTCCCCCGAAGTTCCTGAACAAAGCTCCCCGAAGTTCCAATTCTATGCCAACTTTCGAAAGAAAGGGGTGCAACTGCGCACCTGCAGCTCATCGCGCATGCGGCCCTTTTCGAGGTTGAGGTCCAGCCGCTGGCTCGCTGTCAGTTTTTCGACCTCGTACCTGGAACAAGCAGTGCAAGGGCATCGGAATCCGGAACAGGAGTGCAGCTGCTGTCTTCTCTGTATATGCACCGCCGCGAGTCGCCGTCGCACTGAACCATGCGGCGCATTGCTGATGATGCCGCGCTGGTCTTGCGGTGTGAACTTGCACCAGACGGCAGCAGAGCGCACCTGATCTCCGACCGCACTTTGGCCACGTCGTTGGCCAGTCGCTCGCTTTCCCTGTTGAGCGTGGTGTGGTGCATGTCCTGCGCCTTTAGCACCTCACTCTTGAAGCCGGCGTCCTGCGATCTTTGCTCCAGCACCGTCTGCAGATTGGCACATGCTGTGTCAGCACGGGCAGTGCCGTGGGCCATGGTGGCATCGCCGCAGAAGCATCGCAACGAAGCTGGCTCACATGCCGCCTGTCCGAGAGCAGAGCCCGTGCCTGCCCAGAATGTACCGTCGCCCCATAGCCCGCACAGCCCAGTCAGCAGTGCCTCCCTGCTGGCAGCCAAGAGGTCTAAACGCTTTACTTCCCTTGTTGGCGACTGCTGGCAGTGTCCCCAGCGTCTGCACAAAGTCGCCAGGTTGTCGCCATATTTTCATTTTGATTTTCATGAGTGGTTCGGTCCTCAGCACCTAGAGAAGTCGAATTCTCACCCTCTCCAGGTGCGCCTTCGTGACATACGCCTCCGACAGCTTCTCCTTATGGGAGCACAGCACCTCCGTGAGGTGCTCCGTAAGCTTTTCCGCCTGGTCCCGCGTCATGCCCACCTTTTCAAAATTCCGCACCTGCGAGCGCCATTGTATTGTGCTCACTGCTTGGTGATGGCGATTGGTGCTGCTGCGACCGACACCCCTACGACAGAAGGTGCGTGCGTTGCATATGACAAGTGGCTTCTGCACTTGAGCGCAGAATCCACCAGCAAACAAAGGCGCTTGCCATGTCCAGGGTGTCGACAAGGAGCGACCGCGCCGCAGCGGTCAGGCTGGGCCGGCCCTGATACGCCGTGAGGGTGCCGTTACCGCCGCTGGCGAGTCGCACGCTGCACTGCGCTGCTGCATAGTCGACCCATCGGTCGCTGCATGCGCTCTGCGCGGCTGCCAAATGAGGCTGCGCTGGGAAGCTGGATCCTGCGAGCAAGCTGCCAGCTCGTCGACCCGACAAGGTGAGCGCCCTGGCCAACATGATTGTGTGCTATCTGTGTGACCTTCGCAAGTCACTCGGATTCGCAGACAGCTGTTGTGGACCAGATATTGCAGACGAACTTTCACGAGTGCCACAGGCAAAGCGTGCGTAAACCAATTGACAGTGTACCAGACTGCCGAGTACCACGTTCGGAGATGTATACAGAGCCTCAAAATTGTGTTGCAGCCGTTCGGCCATTTGACCAATTGCGCAACCTCAGATGTCGCCATCGTGTCTACGCAAAAGATCCAGCAAAAATACGCGAAGTTTTTCCTAGGATTTGGGTATCTTCCCGGGAAGCTAGAAGCTCTTCGGTGACTCTCATACTAATTTGCTTCCACACCGGCCTGTGTGGAGCAGCGGCCTCTGCTCCACAAAAGGAGAACAACGTATCTAACGGCTTGCCTAATTTGCTGCTCTGGCCGGCAGACGGCCTGCCATGCATGAACGCCTATGATGAGGCCTTCTGTTGGCCTCTTGGCGGCTCCGAACTAGGGCCCGGCGGGTGAGACTATGGAGCCCCCTGAGGATGAGTCGCCGGCTCGGTGTGCCTCTCCTCCCTCCTCCCGTTCTTGACGCTCCAGATGGAATCGCTCGGGCGACATAGCTGGCAGTGGGGGTCGGAAAGCGCGTTGCGAGCAAGCGCTTTATCACAGCTGCGTTTCCCTTTTGACAAGAGGTTACCGGCACGTACACAAGGCGTAACGCAGCCAGGGCAACGGTGTGCATCACCCTGCACTGCTGCCATAGTTCTGTCAGCTGTTGCCAACGCCGGGAGCGGGGCAGCATTCGTTTCACACGCTACTCACCACTCCTGGAATTGCCGCTGGTGGCTTTGGACGCAACTTGTCTGCGTAGAGCTGTCTCGCCTGCGTGTTGGAGTCGGAATGTAAAATTCCATTGACATGGGACAGCCTCTGTCGCACTCTCTGCTCCACGCCCGTGGAAGCTGTGCCTCCGTCGGCCACGCTCCACTCAGCGGCACAACTCTCGCGTGCACACAGTCAGCCATGGCGTTTACGTTATAGTGGGCAACGCTGCAGTCGCGACTCAGCGGTATTCACGCTCAATGATGCCGCGGCCTTGGCAGGGAACGTAACTCCTCGCTTCGACTGGTTCGAATGGACACAACTCTGAACTGTCACCTTCCGTGTTTGCAGGCTACTGATCTCGTCAAGCCGCAAGCCAGTCAGTTACATCAACCTGGCAAAGGTGCGTTTCCAGACCAGGGGGTTGGGCGTTGATGCAACCGCGATGCAGCTACTGCAATACTAACCTGAGAGCAGTGACCCCCAAAGGCCAGTCGATCGAACTGCAATCCCGCACACACTAGCCTGACAGCTGCACTTTTCCATCCTGAGAGCTGCGATGTGGCCCAATGCGCAAGCTCCAGGTCGGTAACAACTAACAGATGTTTGTGAATGCGCAGCGTTTCCTGGCGGAACACGGGGAAGTTCAGCTTTCGGCACTGGGCGTTGCCATCTCAAGTATGGTCACTCTGAGTGAGGTTCTGAAAACCAAGCAGCTGGCGGTGGAGACCCGCGTGGTCACCAGCCTGGAGGAGATCAGCTCCGACTCCAGGTAATACCGCAACCCCGCTTGCTCACACCAGGTCACCAAGCCACTGTGTACATTCAGTGTGACACGCCGCGGGCTGGCGAACCTGCTTGCAGAAGCATCGCTGCCGGCCTTCAGAGCAACAACATCCTGCACCCTCCTTGCAGGACGCGCCACAAGCCGAAGATGAGCGTCACGCTGAAGAAGTCGCCGCAATTTGACGACATCGTGGCGGCCGAGGGCGCCCGCAGCAGCTTCGGGCACGAGGGCTCAGGCGGGCACGGCGGCAGCGGCGGCGGCAACGGCGGCGGCCGCGGAGGCGGCGGCATCCACCACCTCCGCGGCGGCGGCAACGGCGGCAGCAGCCACGTTAGCGCCTCCCCCAGCATGTCCGCCTACTCTCCCGAGGCCATGCAGCAGCTGTACCAGCAGCAGCAGTCGCAGCAGCAGCCACCGCCGGGAATGGGCAGCCAGCACCCGGGGATGCACGGCGGCGGCGGCGGACGCGGCTATGGCGGCGACTATGGCGCCGCCATGCAGCAGTACGGCCACATGGGCTCGGCGGACGGTTCCGGCGGCCAGCCGCCGCCACTGTCGCAGTACGGCGGCGGCGGCAGTGGCGGAGGCCAGATGCTGCCGCAGCAGCCGGGCGGCAGCCTGCCGCAGCACATGGGCCTAGAGTACCCCGGCGGGATGCCGGACGGCCTGCGAGACGGGCCCAGCGGCCAACAGGCCTGGTCGGCGGGCGTGTCTGCGGGCCTGCTGCAGCCTGGGGACCCCCTGCACATGCCGCCCATGCCTACGCCGCCGCCTCAGCCGTACCTACTGCAGCAGGCGGCGGCGGCGCATGCGGCGCATGTGCAGCAACAGTACCAGCAGCAGATGGTGGAACAGCTGGCGGGTCTGCAGCTGGCACACCAGGCGCAGCAGCAGCAGCAGGCGGCCCAGCGGTATCTGGACAACCAGCAGCCGCCATCGTCGTCGCAGCAGCAGTCCCAGCCGCCGCAGCAGCAGCAGGGCCAGTAGTGGTACAACCAGTATGCGCCGCCGGAACGCTCGTAGTGACAGTTGTGCGGCGCATTGACTCCACCGCACGGGGCGGAGCGGGGATCAAATTTGAGGGGGCCATAGGGGACGATTGACCACATCGCTGGCAGCGGCCGCGCGCATAACAGCTTGCGTGCGGCCGTGCAGTGGCGGCGGCTGCACTCGTGCGGCCATCGCCCGCTAGGCAATGCACACTGCGGGGTGAGTAAGGTTTAAAGGCCGCTGCGGGCGTGCAACGGCGAGGACACGCTGATCGTCAGCAACACCCAGCCGCTGTGGGTGTTGCTGACGGCAGGTGCGCCGCAGCAGACAGGCCACAGCACGGCGGCCGGGCCGTGGCATGCATGGCGCAAAAGGGATGCCGCCGTGAAGATCCGCCGAATTCATTCACTCCCACCAGTCAGCTGGGGGGTGCGCCCTGCTCGCTCCCGCCGCCTGGCTGCACAAGCGCACCTGGCGGCGGAGAGCAGGGTTTACTGAGGGAGTACGGCAGTACTGCTCTCCGGCCTCATGAGTAGGACCCTCGGCTTCGGACGAGCTTGTTGAAATTTGCAACAGGAACCCACTAGGGTGTGCTTCCCCCCGCGGGCGTTTTCATGTCTAGCGCCATTTGCGTATCTGCGTCTGGCGGAGCCATCATGCGCGAGCGTACAGACTCCCAACAGTGTGCTGGGCGGGGTTTCCTGACTAGCGCAGCGGGCTAGCCAGCATTTGGCTGGCCCCTGTTGGGCAGCAGCTCGCCATGCATGCGGTCCCGGACGAGCTTTTTGGATGATCGGATTCTCTGCCTGACTTGTACCATCTGCCTCCTTCGCCGCCGCCTGCTGTGGCGGCGGTGACGCAAACCTTGCAGCAATCGTGTTGAATATGTTCGTAGTGTGGGCTTGCCAGGGCATTTTAAACCTGTCCCCACACACTGCCGATTCCAATGTGCTTTTGTACTTCACATGCCTCACTGCATTCAGTGCTGCACCGTCCTGGCTCCAAGCTGCATGGTACATGGAGCATCGGACGCTGTGGTTTGAATCCGTCACAACGCCGTGGATGCTATTGGACCGTTGCTAGGTCCTAGAGTTCCATGAAGTGCGCTCTCCCACGTTACAGGTTGAGGTTTCTCGCTCTGTCAATACTCCAGGGTCTCCAGCACTCCGCTGCGGATGAGCGGTTCCACTTCATCCCGCGGCAGCAGGTGGCTGGTGCCTGCGGCACGGCACATCCACATGCGTCAGGCATTGAACGTTACCTGCAGTAGTTCAAACACTGAACCATAAGCGGCTGGCTCGCGCCTTGTGGCAGCAGTCTCGTCAACACACATCGCGACTGCACCACTTGCTGCAGTTCCAGCCGGCATACACCCACAGAGCACGCATCAGATGCGTCATGGACTCGCCCTTCTGCAGGTTGGCCTTGCCGATGGAGAAGGCGACCTCGCCGTAATCCTCCAGCACGACCACCTCAACGCTGGGTCCCTTTGGCGGCATCTGGTCCTGAATCGCGTTGCACACAGCGCACCGTCAGCCTTCGCCACCCTGGTGGTTCCTGCGTCTGACTGGGGCAGCCGGCGCAGAGCGCATTGCAGCGTGCCTCGAGCTCAAGGCCTGTCATGCGTGACACGCAGTGCGGAGCAGCATAAACCCCTGGCCGTGAGGTGCTGGTTTCGAAACAATGCACAGGGAATGTGGTGGACGACCGCTTGTACCCAAGTCAGAGCTATAGGGAACAGCTGAAAGGTCAATGCACTTGCCAGGGTGAGGTCCATGGCGACGCCGTCGGCGCTGCGGCTCATGTACCCCTTGTAGCCGGTGGGCAGCCCCGTCGTCAGCAGCCGGTTGTAGTTCTCGAAGAACTATGCGCACGGGGCAAGCTGGAATGAGGAGCCGAATCGAATCAGATGATCGTGTGCACGCAGCAGCATCGGCGTGGCATTTTCGCCCCAGGCGACAGTGATGTGAGAACCAGGATCTAGCGGGTGCGGCTGCGTCACAGAGTGCTCGCGCACACAACAGCTCTTCCAGGTCCGCTGCTGCACACGGCAACATGTACGGGAGGTTCTGCAGACGTGCCTGCAGCTCGGGCGGGCTGAGCTGCTGCCTGACATGGTCCGGCAGGAAGCGGCCCTGCCACCGCAGGTCCCGTATGAGCTGGTACCGCTTCGTCCTGCGGCAGTTGCACAGTGGGGATCGCGACCTGTTCCTTATCCGCTTCAATTCTGCAGCCTGGTTTGGTTGGCAAGCTTTCGGAAGCTCAAGCCTGCGTGCTGTTTGGGTGCGTCATGGCACGCAGGCCGTGGCCGCCTTGGCACAATGCTGGTGTGCGCCCTGGCGCAGCGCACATACAACTTGCAGCCAGGACAATTGTGACCACAACCTGCCCGCAGCAACGTTTATACTTACATGTAGGTGTACAGGAGCCGCTTGTTGCGCTGGATACTCTCGTGGTGCACGATGATCGCCGACGCCTCGTTGCTGTACCGCCCCCAGTCTGGCGCCGCGTCATCTTCCCCCTCCTCTTCCCGCCGCGCGGTTTCCTGGTCCTCCACGGACCTGCGAGTCCACAAAATGCTATGTTGAGATAAAGGTGTGCTGGACGCTTGATTTGTCGAGGTCGCAGGCGCAGGCAGGCCCAAACCAGGCAGGATGCAGTGCTCGTGCCGCACCGCCTTGCGGTGAAGAGCTGCCTCACCTGATGAGGTTCAGCATGGCCTGGTTGTGCTGCTGCATCTCCTCCAGCACCAGCCGCACCGATTCATCCTGCACGATGGGAAAGTTGGTGCATCAGGGGTCTGTCTCTGAGCATTCTGCCAGTAAAGCTGATGAGCGCACGCACTCCAGGGAGCATGTGCACTGGCTGTTGGCCCATCATCCTTTGCAACAGCTGCATGACGATCGTTTGATACGCCAGAGTATGATTTGGTCGCACATTGTATGCAGGCAGGGCCTCCGCGCTGACGTGTGCCACTTCCCGCAGCAAGTCGTGCCCACGCTGCCCGAACATGGCTGCAGGCCGCCTCTAACCCCAATGGATAAGATTGAACTTGCGAATGACGCTGGCACTGTGTGTTGTACAGCCTGTCAGCCTCGGACCGATGGCTTGCTGGCAATCGGGACCCCTGATTCGAATTTGAAAGTCGGCAGCGTGCACACAGTGCACCCGATCCTCAATGCCTGAAGCGGCTGTGCATGCAGGACTGACAGCGAAATGTTCAACGCCTGCGTGAAAAGCAGAGCCTGACACATTGTGATCAACTTCCTGCTGTCCGCTTCAAATGTTCCGGAGACAGGTGGCATGCGTGACTTGTGCCGGTCTCATTTTCGAATCTACTCATTGCACCGGATTGCACATTTGCATCCAGAGCCTTATCTCACGTGCATTTGAACGATTTGACAGCACACAGCGTGCTGAATCGGCGGCTCTGCCGGTTTGGTCCCTTGCAGCATCCAGAGGCATCTGCTTGCCAAACCCCGTCTGGGCGTCGCAACGATGGTAAAACAGGCTCAATGACTTGTCGTTGATTCAATGTTGACAGCAAAGATGGGGGAATACGCAGGTGCGGACACTTTGCCTGTGTATAACGCAGCACAACCTGTTTGAAGATCAGCTTCCGCTGCACCATCAGAACTCAACTCCAGCATCCGCAGTGGAACGTGGCGACCTCAACGCACATTACAGTTCCCATTTACGCTGCGCAGACAAGCTGCCGGACACTGGCGATGACGCGGACGACGGTGTGCAGCCGTTCTCATCGGAGTGGAAGGCCGCGGTGCAGGAGCGCGTCGACGCCTTTGTCGTGTCACTGCCGCTGGGCACGACGCCGGAGGATGCGGAGATCGAGGAGAAGGTCGCAGTCAAGCTGTACGATGCGGAAATCGGCACCGCAGCCGTGCGTTCGCTCTTGTCAGAGTGGTGAGTGGAATGGCACAGCCCGCAGGGGTGCACCCTGGCTACGTAATGTGATCGGCTTTGGCGACCCAGCTTGTATGTAATATCTCCAACAGGCACGTGCATTGCGTCCAGTAAGGGATCAGTTTAGAAGCGTCTGCACCAATCTGGCTTTGGGCAGTTGCTGAAGAGATGGTGTATCCAGCAGGTTCACAGTCAAACTGATCGCAATTACACCAGTTACGATGCATATGTCGCGCAGGTGCACGGCAGCACGGGAACTGCAGACTATGGTCAGGCAACAGCAGGCGGACATGCAGCGGCTAGAGGCTCTCGCGGCCAGGGCACCCGCTGCCGAGCAGGAGCTGCAGGTGTGGCCCAGCTGCCTTGCAGTTAGGCAACTTCACATCAGCAACAGTCCGCTTCAAGGGTGCCGGAGACAAGCCATGCTGACGTGTGGGATGTTCAGATGGTGTTTAAGTCACCTGTGTCAGCGTACTAATCCTTGCCTGCACAGGAGCTGCGCCATGCGCCGGAGGCGGCCGAGGGCCAGGCGGCTGCCGTAAGGGCAGACGCGGAGGCTGCCGCCGCGCGGGCGGCGGAGCAGGCTGCCGATCAGGAGCTGGCACTGGTGGCCGCCCGGCAGCAGCAGGAGCAGCAGCTGCAGGAAGCTCTGGAGGTGAAGCAAAAGCACGACGCCGAGCTAGAAGCGGCGCTGGTGCAGCAAGCAGAAGTGATGATGGGGCAGCACGCGATGGCCGCGGAGAACGCCCAGAAGGAGGCGGCGGAGGCCGCGGCGGCGGCGCACGCGGCGGAGCTGGCGGCTGCGGAGAGGCGGACCGCTGCCGCAGAGGCGATGGCCGAAGTCGCTGAGCAGCGGCTCGCGACGGCGCAGCGGCAGGCAAAAGACGCAGAAAAACACGCCAAGGCGGCCCTGCAACGGGAGGCCGACGCCGAGACGGCCGTCCAGCAGCAAGACGAGGCGTCTGCGCTGCAGCAGCAGCAACACCAGCTGGCGGAGGCACACCAGGCGCTTGCGGCGGCGCAGCGGCAGCTGCAGGAGGAGAACCAGGGGCGGCGGGAGGCGGTGCAGCAGGCGGGACAGGCGGCGTCGTGGCTGCAGGAAGCGGAGGAAGCGGAGCGAGAGCGCGCCGCGGAGGCAAGCGACCTGCAGGCGCAGCTAGCTGTGGCGCAGGGTGAGCTCAGCCGGCGGCAGGCCCCCACTGCACAGGACTCGGAAGGCGCAGCAGCAGCCGCCGAGCCGGCAGAGCCCTCGGCTGTGGCGGCGGACCAGCACGAGATGAGGCTGCGGCGCCAGGCGGAGGCTCTGCGCTCGGAGCTCGAGGCCGCGTTGGCGCGTCTGGAAGAGGGGCTGCGAGCAGAGCACGCGTCGGAGATAGCGGCCCTGGAGGAGGACTTTGCCGGCGTGGCGGCGGACATGCAGGGTCGCTTTGACGTCGCAATGCGGCGCGAGCGCGATGCGCACTCCGCCCAGCTGCAGGTGCATGTTGGGTTGATTTTTTGACGGAGAGTAACACCTGAGAACAGGCTGTGGCGCAGGGCTCGATGTTCTGATTGGCAAGCATGCAGCTGCTCTGTACACCTTCAGCCAGCAGATCAATCAACCAGCGGATCATTGGAGATGCCTTGCAATGCGCTCTGCATCCACGCCTCGATGCACCGTGAATCATCTGGCGTCCCTGCAAGGTTGGCATGCCCTGCTCGAGCGCCATGCTCCATTTTGTGTCGCAGGGCCTGCAGGCGCAGTTGCTGACGCCCATGCGGCAGGGCGGCTGCGAGTTTGACGACGAGAGCGATGCCTACACCCCGGCCAAGGCTCGATTGCCTCATGCCAGCCGCCTCGGCGGGCGGCAGGTGCTCGCGGCGCCGGCATCCATTGCCAGCGAGGTGCGTCTGTTCTCTGTTAGCGCTGTGCCTGGTAGACATGTGTAGCTTTCAGTAGGAGATTCTTCAGGTTCGTGTCAACATGCACCACGCGCACACTGCATATTTCCATCCGTGTCTGGGACTGTCAAGAGTGTCCACAATAATGTGACATTGAGTGGCAAGTTCGTTCCCTTTGCTGCAGCGGCGAGACAATCCGCTGTACAGCCCGAGCTCTTCAGGCACCGCAATGCCCGTCTCACCCAAAGCTTCGCCCGTGCCGCTGACGCCGGTGTTTGGGCGCCATCAGGCTTCAGACAGCGAGGCAGCCGACGGCGGCAGCGGCTACTCAGCAGCGGGCGCGCAGGCGAACGGTTCCGGCAGCCAGGTGTCGGCAGCAGAGGAGCGCCAGGCGGCGGCGCCGTGTGGGCAGGCGGCCTGCGTGGCGCGACTGGCGCAGCTGACACAGCTTCTTGACGAGAGGGCAGAGGAAGCCGCAGTGATGCAGGTGCGTACCGTGACACCATCGCGCTGCTGTGCATGTGCAGCACCCAGCTCTGGTTGTGGTGCCTGTGAAGCTTCCCAGGCGTCTGCCAATCTGCGGCGTGGGACAGGAGGCGCTGTGTCACATTTGGCGTCAGCGCAACGGCCGGCCATGCCAGGAGCACCCCTGGCTTGATCGGACGTTTGGCGTAGGCTAAATGCAACAGGTGCACCAATCACAGTCATCACACCCTGTGCCGTCAGGACGAGCTGTGCAGGGAGCGGCTGCGGGCGGAGGAGCTACGGCGCTGGAGGAGTAAGTGACTGTGTATTGTCCATTACCAAGATGCCTGACACCTGTGCCTCAGGAGGAGCTGCTTGCGGAGCGGCAGCGGGCGGAGGAACTGGCAGCAGCGCTGGAGGAGTGCCAGGACACGGTGGACGCGCAAAAGCCGTGTACTCACGCCATGCATTGAAGGGTTTTGTATTGTGCCGCCAGGAGGAGTTGTACACGGAGCGGCAGCGGGCAGAGGAGCTGGCGGCGGCGCTGGAGGAGTGCCAGGACATGGTGGACGCACTGCAGCAGTTCTCGCACGACCAGGGGCGCGACCTCGCTGCCGCGCACACACAGCTGCAGGCGAGACAGCCCCACATCCGGGAAGCCGTGTGGCTGCAGTCTGCACAGCAGCGGGCACCTGCCGGCCGCAGGATGCTCCGGAACTGCTGACATGATGATGCTCGGAGGCACCCTCCCTCTTGATGACTCCAACGTCCATGTCGCCGCCCAGCACCGAGGCTCATGCGTGCTCCTGCCGTGCCGCCGCAGACGCAGCAGAGCGGGGCGTCAGTCCAAGATGCGGCGAACGACTCGAGGCGGGCGCTCGACTCGGCGCAGGAGCTGATCGGCAGCCTGCAGCAGCAGGTACCTGCCTGCTGTCTGGCATTGTAAAGTTTAACCAGACTCCCCCGGGGTGGCAGCCTTCTCTTGAAGGACATTTCTAGCCGGTCCTTCAGACGGGGTGTCCCCAGTGCGAATTTGAAGGTCAAATGACAGGGGAGCCCCACAGCAGGAACTCATGCCAGCGACAAACACAGCCTTTTTTTCGGATACTCAATTTGCTCAACAGCTTTCCTGAGACACTTTCACGGCTGACGGCATGCCTTCCTCCTTGCTGCAGCTGGTCGAGGCGCGGGGGCGGGGCGAGGCGGCGGAGGCGGCAGCGAAGGCCGCAGATGCGGCGCGGGAGGCGGCGGCGGGGGAGGCGCACGCGGCGCGCGGCCGCTGCGCCGCGCTGGAGCAGGCCTCCGAGTCGGCACTTGCCACCGTGCAGGACCTGTCCGCGCGGCTCGCCCTCGCGTCTTCCGCCCAGGTGCATCAACAGACTGACTGAGCTCAAGTTATGGCAGGCAGCGCGCGCCACAAATGCGAAGATGCGATAACGGCATGCGGCACTGGTAGACGGGGTGTGCCGGAATGAACCTTTCGTCAATACCAGGCAGCTAGCGGTCCATATCTGAATGGAATACACCCTACAAGGCTGGCACTCGTCAGTCCGCCAGGTGAAGCGGCGAAGCCTCAGCCACGATTTATGTGCTTGCACCTACACGGCAGCAATGGGGAGCAGCGGGCAGACGTGCTGGCGGCGGAACAGGCCGTGGCAAGAAAGTGAGCAGCAGCATCTAGTAAGTGGCATAACTGTTTATCGACCGCAGGGCTCCGACGGGGAGCAGCGGGCAGATGTGCTGGCGGCAGAGCTGGCGGCGGAGGCGCGGCGGCGCGCCGGCGCGGAGGCCGTCGTCGAGGAGCTGTCTCAGTACAACACCGCCGTCATCGAGCAGGCACAGGCGAGCATCCTACGCGATCACGAACCTAAAACCTTCCCCCACACACATGCCTGCCGTCATGCAGTCTGCCTATGCAGTCACCGCTCCACCGCGGCAGGGCGGCCTTCCTGGCGCGCCAGGGGCAACAAAGTCCTCAGCGACGGCTGAAGCTGTGTGGCAATGCAGGAGCAAAACGAGGCGCTGCTGGCGCAGCTGCACACGCGGGAGCGCACCATCCGGGACCTCATGCTGAGCTCCGGCGCTGCCGCCGCCGAGGTCGCCGCCTATATGGCCGGCATTGACGCCCGGTGCGTTCCTATGTAATCACCAGCCCGTGGACGCCTTTCCGTTCAACGACTCAGCACAGCTAACTACGGCCTGGCGCAGGCCCCTTTGTCTCCCAAAGCTTTTTGGCAGCACGCGTGCGCCCGTCTCAGCCTGCGCAGGGTCCCAATTGCGAGGTCGGTGCCACGGCAGGCTGCTGAGCAGCAGCTATGGGGGGGCTGTGTCTTTCCATCCTGAAACCCTTGCTAACAGGAATGTTGCAAGGAATTCGGCCGCGCATGCAGGCAGCTGGACACTGCGGCGGACTACCAGCCTCAGCCTGGATTCACGGCGCCGGAAGCCACCTCCGGCCTGCGGCAGGACGGCGGAGGCGTCGCCTCGCCGCCCTTCTCGCCACCGCCGGCTGCGGGAACGCCGGCGACGGGCAACCTTCAGACGGGCGGCGGCAGCACGCCAGGGCTGCGGCGGCCGCGGCCGAGGTCGATGAGCGCGACGCCGCTGCACGACGCGGCCGTGATGCAGCGTCTGCGCTTCAGCGCCTCCAGGTGACTATGGCCGGCTGTGCACAGTTTAGTGGCGCCTGCAGGGTATGTCTCGCAAGCCTGAGCAGCACTGCAAAGCAGTTGGCTCGTGGGAAGCATTGACTCCTTTGACGCCTCAGACTGGGTTGGCAGAGCGCCTGAATTCCCATGTCAAAGTCTTGTGCAGCGCGTGCAGCCTCTCACCTGCACTTTCTGTTGGCGATGCCTGAAGGAAGGGTCTGGCTCGAGCCATTCGCGTGACTCTAAAGTGCTGGGGGTGACAAGGCGAATCACAAGCGAGTGACCGGCGCTTGCATGATGTGCAGGGGCCGCCTCAACACCGCGGAGTCGACGCCGGCGCAATCTCCGATGCGGCGCAGCGACAGCCAGCGGCTGCAGCCAGACGCAGAGCTGCAGCCGCAGCCGAGGGAGGAGCCTGAGGCACAGCAGCCTGCCGACAGGCCGTCAGAGACGCGCCTGCAGCAGCCGCCAGCAGAGATCGCGCCGCGGGCGCAGGAGGCCGCGGCCGTGCCAGACGCGGCCGGCCGTCCAGGACACTCAGAGCCGGCGCCCCATGATGTGGGCGTCGAGAATGAGGGTGCCGCCGCACCCGGCGGCGGCGGCGGTGCGAGGCGGCAGAGCAGCCCTGAGAAGCGGGCGCCAGGCAGTCCTCGAAAGGGCAGTCCGCTGAAGGCCCGGCGCCAGGCGTCAGGGCCGCTGCGGGCGCTGAGCGTGCAGGCCAAGAACAACCAGCGGCAAACCTCCGAGTGATCCGGCGCCTGGCCAACAAACAAGGCGATTTGCTCTTGTATTGTATCTAGGTATAGTCATGTCGACTGTCATCTGTGCATGCTGTGAGCTTCGAGCGCTGTCACGCACAGCTGGGTACAGGCAGGTAGACAGTATTTGCGTTCTGACAGGTGTGGCAGCGTTCTGACGCAGTTGGTTGCTGTGCTGCGGTGCTTCGTTGACCATAGTCGCTCGTTTCGTTTAAGCACAGGCCACTGATGAAACCTCGTTAATCATACTCAAATGCAAAGCACATGCGCAGTGCGCAGCAGGGTGTCAGCCCCTCGCAAACAACAGAGTGTGAAGCCCTTCACAGTGGCAGAGATACTGCAGAACACTCGTAGTCTATGTGCGTTTTAACCTATGTCTCGCTGCTCTCGCTGAACAGAATGCAGAGGAATCGCCGCATGTGGCGATCCCTCGACCTGATGAATGCAATACTTGATCAGCCCCGTGTTCTCTCACGGCATACGATCCCGCTCATCAACTCAGCATCCTCCGCCGCCCCTGCGCATCGTCCGCGGGCACTCCCCGACACCTTCCCCGGAGAAAACTACGCCGAGCGGCTCGCAGAGACACAGGTACAACTCCACCATGGCGCGCGACTTCAGATTGCCATGGGACTTTTAGGGGAATCCAGAAAGTTCTTGCTGAAGTCCGCTGTGGAGCCGAGGCGCATGCTCGAAAGCCTGATGGTGTCGATGGACCGCTTGTCCTCGACCTGCACCACCTGCGCAGACGAGGAAGTTAAAGTGTCAAACCTGCAATTTCTGCGCCAGCGCGGCACTGCACATTCGTCTCAGCAATCGTGCGCATGTGCGGGTGGTTCGCGGGAGACCTTGGGGATACGTCAAGCTGCAATATGCATGCAGTAGGGTTCTCCAATCAGCTCCCATGTGTGTTGTGTGTGCAGGCTTGTGGCGGCACACGCGCGCACCTTGACAGAGCCAGAGTCCGTGCCCTGCGCCAAGGCACAGCCGGACGTCAGTGTGGCGAGGGATCAGGGTGCAGAGCCTTTCGGCGCAGGCACACTGTCTATGTTCGTGCGCTCCATGCACGATAGCCGAGGTGGTAACAGGGGGCACTCAAGTCTGCATGGCCGGTCTTGTGACAATACAAATGAAACCCTAGAACACTTCTCGCAACAAGAAAGAAAGTAGACAATATGAAATCGCTGATGTAGACGCACCTGAGGGCACTGGTTGACCACGACTTGGTCGCCCACATTGACCAGCCCCTGCTGCCGCGCCTGTAGAGCAGCAGCAGCTGCGGGCGTGGGGAGCGCAAAGGACACTCGTGCACTCATCAGCGGCGAGACAATGCGGCTGTGACACACACGAACGTGACCGGCGTGCGGTGCAGTTGTGTGCGTGATGCTTTGCGCGTCCTGGGCAGCCCGGCCCTTCGCACTGGAGACAACCCCGTGCGTGTGCATACCAAGCGAAAGCACTGCACTATTTGATTGACGACACCCTCTAGAGACTCACGTAATCCAGGGCGAAGTCCAGCTGGCGGTCCGTGACGTCGACGGCGTCGGCGTGCGACGACGCCGACGCCACCAGCGGGATGATGCCCCTGCGCAGAATCCGCATGACAGAGTTTGGCGCAGCGACAGCGGCTGAGGTTCCGATGCAATCTCGAACGGGGTTGGCATATCGACTGTTGCAAGAGAAATCCGGCGCGTCGCCACCAGCGGAATGATGCACATCATGGTCGGCGTCACAGGGTTTGGAACAGAAAACTGCGCCTGGGGTGTTCAATCTCCATACAGGTGGCCTTGGCACTTCGGGGCTCCTTGCGGGCTCCTTGCGGACCGGAAGTCGGCCTTGCTGGCAATGGAGTTCAACACTACTGTTTGTGTCACGCACCTGTACAGCAGGCACTGCGAGGCGCGCGCCTCGCCGCTGATCGCCCACTTGGACGTCTGCCCCGGCTCCGGGTGCGGCACAATCACCTGTGTGCGCAAGTGCCTGACGACGTCATGAACGAACCTCACAAACATCTGCAAGCGCCGCACATGCGGCGCTGGCTGCATTCGAACACAAACGCGAGGTGGACAGCAACTCACTACTAATGAAAGCAGCTTACGTCATGAGCAAAGGGCAACGGGTTTCGGAACGGATTTCTGCGTAATTATCATCTCAGGGCTTGTTTCACGCCGCACCGCGAGGACGGGGACGGGCGGACGATACTTGGCGACGATGCGGGCGGTGCGGCCGGTGCCGGTGAACACGATGATGAGAGCCGCGCCCAGCTTGTCCGCGGCCCGCACCGCGCTGCTCGCCAGCGCCTCCACCTGAGTCATGCTGGCCTCGAACTGTCCGCCGCCGAGGAGGCCCACCATGGACTGCGTGTGAAGGACGAGCGGCATGTCAGCAAACCCCTCTCAAACCCCGCAGATTATGCCATGGCGTGCAGTTGAGAGCTGGGCTTCGCAGCAAGCAGGTGGCCCGTTCCCTCCCACTTTTGCAGCGTTGCAAGGGCTTTCCCTGGCCCGGGAGCATGCTGACAAAGCACACAGGCGTCTGCACGCCGGGAGCAGGTTGTTTGTAGAGTCCAGAGTTTAGCACGGCAGCCGCAGCGCACCTGGAAGTGCCCTGGGTAATGAACACGCAGCTCCGCCAGCAGGTTTTTGTGCTAGGGTTTAGGATTTTAGGGTTTGGCGCGGCAGCCGCAGCGCACCTGGTAGTGCCCCGGGTAGTTGAATACCAGCTCCGCCTGCCGCGCGATGTTGAGCACGGTCGTCGCCGTCAACGCCGGGTGCCGCCCCATCCAGGTCTCGGCGCCTGCGCGAATTGCCCCGACGTCTTGCCCGACGCGGGAACAGAAGTACAGCAGAAGTGCAGCACCAGTGGCGCAGGAGTGCAGCAGAAGTACAGTGGTGCCAGCATCAGCGGGCCTGTGAGACCGCTGGCGCAGCAGCCGGCGGGTTCACACAAACCGTCAGCGGGATGTCAGCGGGATGAGCCACGAGCGGCGGCAGGAGGGCAGGACTTCCTGGGCTGCCTCGGAAACGTTTTGGGTTTCCTTGGGCTCCCTGAAAACGCTGAAGCATAACAGCGATGCTAATTCCTGAAGACCGCGCACCGAGGAGGATGCCGTCGCAGCCGTCCAGCACGAGGTTGGCGACGTCGGTCGCCTCTGCACGCGTCGGCCGCGGCGCCTCAATCATGGTGTCCACCTGCACACAGTCCCCGTGTGTTTCGTCGTTTTGCTGTCGCCAGATGCCTCCCGGACTTTGCCTTGAGCGTCGAGCTTCACAGCAGCACGGAAATGCGCCGAGCCAGCGCGTGTGAAGGGTCAGACAGCAGCTGTGGCAAAGAGCAGCATACTGCGATGGGATCGGCCATGGTGTCAGGGAGGGGTGAAAGGCTGGAAAGCGCACCACGCGGGCGACAATCACGGGCTTGCCGGCCAGGTTGCAGGCCGACAGGACCTGTGTGGCAAAAAGGTTGCAGGCGTCAGGGCACAGCCGCCCATGCTGTTTCCACTAAGCGACATCGTTGTATGGCCCGGTTCCATTCCTGGACTGCAGCCGCAGAGTGCGATGCTCGGCTGCATTGTCAGCGCCCAGCCGTCTATCGTGGCGGCGTGAAAGTGCTCGGCAGCGAAATGACGCCCCGCCACAGCGCCTCGAGGGGGACTAGCTGCAGGACGACTCATTCTGAAAAAGATTGGAACATCCAGAGGGGCGCACCATCTTCTGCGCGATGAACATCTTCTCCGGGGGCAGGTCGATGCCCAGGTTGCCGCGCGAGAAGATGATACCGTCGGCGGCGTCGATGATGGCCTCGAAGTTCATCAGCCCGTCCCGGTGCTCGATCTTGGCCACCAACCGCGTGGTCTCCAGCCCCAGCCTGTGGCGTGCATACACACTTGCTATGTATGGTTTCATCTCAATGGCGCCATCGGCATCCTCAGCCGCAGTTCTCAACCTTGGCCTCCAGCCGCATGGTGACCAGCCCCACCCTGGCGTGCACAGCCACTGGCGTCAAGATCAATATTGTTCGACATCAGTGTGAATGACGAGAATCATTCCCCATCGGCCATGTGAACACGCAGGTGCAGCTGTCGCGGTTCAGGTTTGTACTGATGGCAATGTGAACTTCGCGGCCAGGGGAGGCAGCAGCACACGAATGCGCCGCTGCAAGAGCGGCACGGCATGGGCACATCGGAATGGTCTAGGGTGTTGTTACAGGCTCACTTCTGCAGCTGCGCGCGCGTCTTGTGCAGGTCGTCGGCGCTGCGGCAGAAGGAGACGTTGACATAGTCCACGTGCTGTGACGACTTCTCGGCAAAGGCCTTCAGGCTGGCCAGGTCGGTGTGGTGCAGCACGGGGCCCGAGCGGATCATGTCCGTCACATGCACCGTCAGCTGCCGCCCCTCCAGCCGGCAGGCGTTGTTGCATACGCACCGCACGTCAGCGCCTGACACCTGCGGCAGGATCGTACGGCTGTTCGTGAAACGTGGCGCATGGTCCAAGAAAAGCTGTGTCTGCAAAGACAAAGCCGAAAATGGCTCTGTGTGCGTGTTCGTTGCCGGAAGGAGTCTCTGGCGAATCGGTGAAATTCGGCTCATGCCCACTGCAGAGTGCGAGTTGGCATCCCTGTGCCACTGCACACTGCGTCCCTCGCTTCTCGCGTCGCGCCCTGCCGGCAGATTCTGCACTGTCTGCCATTCAACACATGGATCTGCGGACGGCGCACCTCCTTAGCCGTGAGAAAGGCCGAGGTGTTCTCAGAGCCCGTGAACAGATACTGGCCGACGAAGATCTCGGAGCCTGCCGCCAGCCCGATCTCCTGTAGGCTGCCGCAGGAGACGGGGATGACGGAGTCGGAGAATTTTGCATCGGCAGCGCAGCTGATCGTCACCTCCTGCCCCTCCTTCAGCTCCACCGCCACGCTCTCGTCCCTGTGCAGAGAAGCCGAGATGCTTTGGGGGTTACAAGGAGCTGGCGAGCCTGTCTCCTTACAGACTTTCTGTGCAGCTGCACGTCCATTGCCCAGATGCGTCTAGACGCGGAATCCGAAGCTCATGGTACCTTGCGACACATTGAAATGCATGTGTCGCCAGACCTGAGTGCAACCCAGCCAAGTGCAAACCAAGACAACCTCACCTGTTTGTGACGACGACCTCAGTTCCGAGAATGTCCAGCATCATGGCGCACTGCAGGCCCGTTTCCTCCATGGCCTGAGCCAGGTTCTGCTGTGTGGCCAGGTGCATGTCCTGCGACACCAACAAAAAACAACATAATAACAATCGCCGCGCTGCTTGAAGTGATGTCGAGGAATATGTGACGAGGAGTTTGATGTGTGTCAGCTACCAGACACCTAGTTGAGCAGGCAAACAGCCAGGCGGGCGGATGCGGGTGCCGCACCACGGAACCATAGCTGAAGTCGAACCGGGCGATCTGAATGGCCAAGAAAAGCACCTTGCTTGTGATTCAAGAAGCACGTTGAAAGGAGGGATACCAGCTGAGTAGCTGGCGCAGACTTGATGCACGATTCACAATTGTCCAGAGCATGCTGGAATGCCGCACCTCCATGCCCGCCCTCAGCAGCCCCGATAGGGCCTCAACGCTGCTGCTGTTGGGGCCCAGGGTGGCCACAAGCCTGGTCAGCGGCGCCCTGATGTTCTGAGGCTCCGGCTGCGGACGCGGCAACGGCACATCAGATCGTATCGAACGCAGAGCAATGCAAGTGCCGCAGCGGCCGTAGATGCGGCGGCGGCACAGCAATTCGAGACACGAAGCGCTTGCATGCAGCAAGGGTCTTCACCTCTCCAGAATGGGTGAGATCTGAGAGACGGTGCAAAATTTTTGCAACGCATGGAGATGTGGAAAGTATGCACCTCCAGGATGCTGTCCAGTCGTGTGGACTTCGCCACGAAGTTTAGCGACCCGATCATCCCCTGTCCGTGATCCATGATGGATCCTGCTGCTATACTGTGCGACTCAACACCAATCGTGGAAGGTATCTGAGCTTTGCAGATGCTCTTCACTCTTCAGCTCCACGAGTCGATTGCGAGCGTATTGGCTGCCCCGATCGCACTGCGAAACGCCGCGGCGGGTGTCACGCCTTTCAGTTGCGACTGTAGACCACTCTGCAAATGGACAAGTTGCTTGCAAATGCGCGGTTCTGACCTCTGGGGCCGCCGGTGCTCACACAGCTGCATGACCTGGCACCGCAAGGGAGATGATGGGCGCGCTGCACTGTGCAATCTCAGCTGCAGACAAGTGTTTTCAGTTGCAGATACACATTCAGGTAGCTTTGACTCACCGTAGTGGCTGGGCTGGCGGTTCCCCAAGGGGACCAGTTCCAAGTGATGATCTGAAGGTGCACCAGGCCAGACGAGCTCGGTAGGGCACAGTGACAGCGGCACGTCGCGCAAAATAGACCACCAGCACACATGCATCTGCCGTCTCACGGCCACGGACGTTGGGGGAACTCAGATCTGCCGCTAGGCCACGGCCGCAGTGGCAGCAATTAGGCGCCCGGCATCCCTATCTTCTGCCAGCTGCTGTCGTGCAGCCTCGTTGCTAGCGGCGGCATGGTGCGTTTCGGCTGGCACGTGGAGGACAGCCTGGGCGCTCACATTCCGCCGGACAGTTTTGCCGCTCATGGGGACACGCAAGTGTGCCACGCCACATGCCACATCGAGGTGCGAGAGGGGAGCCCACTGGCTGGTCAAGCCTGAATGCATCCTTGTGCTCATGCCAGGCCAGCGCCAGACGGCCAAGCGAGTATGCAAGGACTATTTGGCTTACTGAACCGCAGATTGCGGATGATGAGCCGCTGCAGGCGATCTTCACGCTGCCGCCAGAGTACCTCAGCCCCCAGCACGTGCGTCGGCACGATCGCTTTACTGCACAATCGGCTGGTTCATTTCATGTACTGCACACACGCCGCGTCCCGCGCAGCCTGCACAGCCTCCAGGGAAGATGACACTCCCCAGACGCCTGCCATGGAGGGCGGCAGCTGCGCAACCTTTGTGGTCAAAGGGCACGGCACTGGGTGCCGCAGGTGCAACCTGTGGGCGTCGCGCTGGCCCACGGCAGCGACGCGGAAGAGTGCAACAGCGAGCTGCTGACCGAGCTTGCCGCTGGCCTCGCAGCGCAGGGTGCGCGGCAAACAATACCGGTTCTTGGTTGTTGCCTCACAGCATTGCAGCCTGAGGAATGCTGGACACCACTGGCCTGTCGACTTGCTGCAGCTGTTGAGAACGAGCGCCAGATGCGTTGACAAATTCTTTGACTTGCACGTAAGCTGGCGCGTGGCCGCTCCGCCTCCTTGCCGGTCCCAAAAACCTGCCCTCTGCTCCGCTGCAGGCTACCTGGTGGTGCGGTATTACTGCAAGTCCTCCAAGGTGCAAATCCGTGCGATTCCTCCTCGTCGATATCTCAAATTGTGAATGCCTGTTTCATGTTTTCTGCCTGGGAGCGTGCACACCGGCATCTCACCTGCCGGCAGACAGGGCCTGCAGGAGGGGCGCAGGCACCGCATGTATGAGAAGGCGCTGGACGCGTGTGCGACCAGCCCGTATGCCAGTGGCATTGAGCGCTGGGTGCTGGCAGGTGAGATGCAGGCCATGATCATTCGGTGCTGAATGTTCACGACATACATGAGCTTCGGACAACGTGAAAGTCTGCGGATGCACAAACCGAAGCGAAGCGCTCAGCGGCTCAAATGCCAACCTTGTGTGGCCGGCACCTGTTGCAGGCATCGGCAGCGGCGCCAGGGTCGCGGCGGCAGTGGCCAGAAGGTGCAGGGGCACCGTTGCTGGCTGCGCGTTTTTGTCGTACCCTCTGCAGGTGCGGCCACAGCTGTAGCAGCACATGTGCCCTTCATGTGTTTGCATCGTGTTCGTGAACTGCGAGTTGAACCCTGCCAGCCTGACCTAGAGGGTCGTGGCGGCTTGCAGGAGCCTGCGCCACTGCTGAGCAAGCCAAGGCCGGGAGAGGAAGCAGCTGCGCCCACAGACTCTGTGCGAGACCCCTCAAACCTGCCAGTGCACAGTGCAAAGCTGGTCTGCCGGTTGCATGTTGCCGTTTGAAACTTGACTCGAGGTCGCAAGGAGCTCCTCCAGCAAGGCGCCAGGTCCTTTCCTTTCGACAGCTCTGCATGAAACCTCATCTGTTTGCGTATCAGCCGCTGCCGCCGCTGCATCTTCCAGGTGCCAGCTCCCATCTTGACGCACCGAGAGAGACGTTCCTGTACTGCTTGCCATGCGCAGGAGGGGCCGCTGCTGCCGCTGCAGACGCCCGCGCTCTTCGTCAAGGGCGAAGCTGACGCGCTGTGCTCCACGCCGGCGCTGACGCGGCTGCTGCTGTCGAGGCGCATGGCCGCCCCCGACGTCCGCCTGGTGGTGGTGCCGGTGAGTTGTGCCCTGGTGATGGACACCATGTGACAACACACATAGCAGCGCGGCTTGCTGTCCACCCATGGCAGCACACATCTGTAGCAGGCGATTGTGTGCCAAGGTCCGGACTCCGCCGCAACATCGGCAGCATTTTTGGAGCTGCAGCCATCAGGTTGGACCGCTCCCGTGGCGCTGCCAAGCAGGCTGATGCATTTCCTGTCCGTGTGCAGTATGTGGACCAGCACTTCAGCGCCGGCGGCGGGCGGCGCAGCGCCCCGCCGCCGCAGGTCCTGCGCCAGGTGCTCGCGGCAGTCGGCCAGTTCGTGGAGGCCCTCGCGCAGGTAGGGCAGCTGTTTCCCGAAATTGTCTGCTCTGATTGTTGATCTGGCTCGGTAGTCGTTGCTCTGGTGTTGCCGCTTGGTGTTCTCGCTGCGATTGGGTTTAGACCAGGATGGATTCTGCCAATTACAATGATGGGATCCTGTGTGACGGCAGGGCGACCTGGCGGCCTGCCGGCTGCCGCGGCCGTCCCCCTCGCAGGCCGTGCCCGAGCAGCCGGCCGCAGGCCAGACTGGGGCGGGCGCCTACCCGGGGAGTCAATTGCCGCGATTCGGCGCGTTCCTGGGCAGCGGCAGCCTCGGGCCCGGCAGCCTCGGCCCTGGCGCAGCAGCCGCCGCAGCGTCGCACCCCGCAGCGGCTGCGGCGGCCACGATGGCGGCACAGGCGGCGGGGCCACGCGCCCCACCGGGCGGCGCCTCGGCGCCGGCTGCAAGTCGCGGCAGCAGCAGCCCTTCTGGCAGCGAGATGCGGCACGCCGCAAACGGATCAGGCCCTGGCGCAATGGACGGCACAGCCAGCCCAAGCGGCTCGGACACCGACTCCGAGAAGCCGCTGCCGCAGCAGCAGCCGCAGCAGGCGTTGCCCTCCCAGGGCAATTCCGCTCAGCTGCCACTGCACCTCCCGCCGCACCAGCAGCCGGCCTGGCAGCAGCCACAGGCTGCATACCAGCAGCAGCTGCAAACCCTCCAGACCGGAATGCAGCCGCTGTCGCTGCCGCAGCAGCATCTTCCATTCCTGGCACGTCAGCCCCAGCAGGAGGCTGCGTACCAGCAGCAACAGCAACGGCAGGCACTCCAGCAGCCGCCGGAGCGGCAAGAAGGGAAAAGAACAGCAGCCGGTGTGGAGCAGCCTGCCCTAATTTCGGCGCCGGCGGCGCAGCCATGGTGTGGCGGCCACGGCGGCACGCCCGTCCTGCCTGGTGGCGCACATCCGCAGCAGTACCTTGACGGCGCCAGCCCTGGCCCTGGCAATGGTCTGTGATGCCCAAGGCAGAACGCAGGCCAGAGAGACCCAGTGGTCACGTGTGTGCTCTTTGTGGTTTAGTGCGTTCCAACGAGGAACGCAGTACAATGTTGGTCAATGTCGGAGTCTCTAGGGCATCTCAAAACCTCTAGTGTACAGCTGATGGTATGATTTGACACACTCGACTAAAACGCGGTGAGGAAGGCGTGCAAACGACCCCAAAGCAGTCCCAGCGCAGTGGATTTTAGCGTTTGTTCCACCAGTACATCAGCGTGAACAGCGTGCACACGGCGATGACGCCCGAGAGGATGAGCGTGTCCTGCCAAGCAAGGAACACAGATGCGTCAGAAGGAGGTCACGTTATCAATGATGATTTGCTTGCTCAATCGGAATCAGTGAAGGACAGAGCCGGCGAACAGATGTGTCAAAAAAGCACCTTGGATTTCTTTCGCCTAATGGCATTCAGCAGGCCGTTGACTGCCGGGTACTTTGCCGCGACGCTGAGCAGCTTGTCTCCGATGCTGGAGAAGAGCTGCCGCTGCTCCGCCAGGTTGCTGGCCACTGCCTGCGCCTGCCCCATGACGTCGTCCATCTGCGCGTGGGCCCGACACGAAAGCCGTGAGAACACGCCGCGCGTGTGACTCGCAGGTATGAAGTTCCACAGTTTGCACAGGGTGATGCTTGTTGGGTGCGCAAATTCGGATTCGGTTGCAACCAAAACCTAATATCATCTGCAGTTGCGCGCAACACTCACCGCCGCATTTGAGTTGGCAAGTGATCCGCGCTCTCGCAGCAGCAGCGTGGAGCTGGCCTGCCCCTGCAGCATCAGCATTACAACAATCAGCATTAAGATCGCCTGATTTGTACCAGGAGAGCGACTGCACATCTCGCAGAGCGTCCCAGCAGATGCACAGTATGAATGTTTGCGTGCGCCTACCGCGAGGGAGGCGGACTCCGAGCTGCCGCCAAACAGTTCCGCGCGGTCGCGCGCCGCTCCCAGCGTGGCGCTGAGCCTACGGAACTCCTGTAGACACAGCACAAGATAAACTTTTCAAAGCCGAGTCTCTGCCGCCCAGACAGTTCACTGCGCTTCAGCACGTCGCAAAGAATTACTGCCATGGCCTGACTGCGTTCCCTGAAACACAAAATCCGACCTGGCTGTAGTCATGAAGGATGTCGCGGTGGCGGGTCAGCATGTGCGAGCGCGAGTCGGCCGTGCCGCTCAGGCAGGCGCCCATGCGGCCATTGACATCCGACAGCTTGCGCAGGTACTCCTCAATCTCCGCTGCCTTTGTGTGCGTCAGCTGCAGCGGTGAAATGTGCGCACTCAAGATGGCGGATGAGCAGACCCAAGATGGCAGAATTTGCAGGCTGAATTTGCAGGCCGAAACTGGGCGAAGCTCCTAATGAGGGACAGGAGAATGCATGTGCATCTTTTCGCAGTGCCTCCTGACGTCCTGAGGATGCAGCAGCTCGCCATGGCGGTCTGACGGGTCACGTGCACATGGAGCCTTGTTGTTGGAATCGTTGCCCTGCACTGCATTTGCGTGCACCCACCTGGTCTGTGGCCAGGCCTGCCTCGCCGCGTGTGCCGTAGGTTGTGTCAAAGCCGGCGCACAGCTTGCCAAAGGCTGCCAGTCGCACATCCACCTCTGTCTCCAGTTTCCGCGCCTGCGCGATGCACCAAGTGTCTCGTGGTTTTGCTGGAGCTTCGCACATTTCGCGACAAAGATCTAGCCGCATGCTGTACTGATACCTGTTGCCAGTACATGGCGAGTCCCCACCTCTCTGCGCAGCTGGTCCCATTCCTGCGAGGAGGTCTCCCGCTGCGTCGTCGCCACAGGCCGCATGGACCTGCGCAGCGAGAAGTAGCAGGCCTTGTGCGGGTCGGCTTTCACAGAGACTTTTGTTCTGAGCTGACGGCGTCAGCATGCAAGCATGTGGAGGTGGAAAAGCATCTGTGCAAAAGGCCAGGTGCGTGGCGCACGTGGGATACGCAGCAAAGCTGCGAGCAGGGGGAGCGTCCGCCGAGCCTGCCAGCATCACAAGCCCCGGCGCATGGAACAGCTGTAATTTGCCGTGGGCTCGTTTGCTTTTTGGCTCGATTCTCAAGCACGACACAGGATCGAAGTTGCGAGATCAACTAGATGCCAGATGTGAAATTGCGACGCGCAACTCAGCCGTAGGTAGAAACTATGTATGCCGTAATAAGTGCTGTCAGCAATTTCGTGAGGTCGCTAGCTCCGGCATCCATCGCCGCAGGGTCGTCATGAAGTGTTGTAGCTTTCACCTCGACGACCCCAGTTCAGGGTTTGCAGCCTTGCAGGCCTAAGCTCGCCCTGACGGCTTTCTTTCGATCCTTTTCCAGCGTGCGCGGGAGTCGGCGGAGCAGGCGCCATGGGTGCGTGCAGCAGCTGCGTGTGCCTGCGCTGTCGCTACCCAGGCCGCACTCAGCCTCCAGGCGGCGCACTGCGTTTGGCCGACATCAGTTGGCCAGTTCGGCAGGCGTCGCCTGGAGGCTGCAGCACGGCCTTGCAGTCTGTGAAGTAGAGCTGGTCAACCAGCATGCTGGGCCATTGGCTCCGCAGCCAGTGCCGTCTAGCATGCAGGCAATGAGCAAACTTTCGCGATGATTGGCACCAGGCCCTGGCTCGATCCTCTCCTTCCTGCTGCGCAGGTATCTCCCGTGACAGCCTCCACAAGCGCCGCCTGACCGGCGGCAAGCAGAACAAATGGCGCAAGAAGCGCAAGTGAGCTTCCCATCTGCGCTGGCGCCTGCTGCAGAGTTCTGCGTGGACAATCGAGCTGCCAGCCGTGATGGCCACCGGGTGCCTTTTCATGCCCCGGCTCAGCAACTCATTGCCTGTTTCAGGTACGAGATGGGCCGGCAGGCAGCCAACACCAAGCTGTCCACTAACGTGGCGGTGCGGCGGGTGCGCGTGCGGGGCGGAAACTTCAAGTTCCGCGCCCTGCGCCTGGACGCGGGCAACTTCTCGTGGGGCTCTGAGGCCGTGACCCGCAAGACCCGGCTGTTGGACGTGGTGTACAACGCCTCCAACAACGAGCTGGTGAGCAGGCTATGGAATTCCGAAGAGATACTCATGTCGGGCAGCCAGCGCAACAGCAGTGGTGCTTAGTGTGCTGCCCATGTTGGGAGTGGCGTGGACACAGCTGCAATGCAGCCTGTCAACAAGCAAGAAGCCTCTGCAGCGGCTGGACGTCTGCCGGAAGGGGTGTGGAGTTGAGCTGTGGCGCCTGCTGCAGAAACTCATCGCAGCCAAGGCAGGGCCATGCAGGCTGTGATAACTACCATTATAACGTGCTCAAGCCTTTTGTGCTGCACAAGACGTCCTCGGAACATGTGGTATAGGTCTTAACGCCGCCCTCGTCAACTGCCGGCTGACCTTGTGTTCTCCCGCAGGTTCGCACGCAGACGCTGGTGAAGAACGCCATCATCCAGGTGGACGCCAACCCCTTCAAGCAGTGGTACCAGCAGCACTACGGTGCGGACGTGGGCATCAAGAAGCGGCAGGCGAAGGACGTTGCTGCCGAGCCCGAGGAGGAGAAGTCCACATCCGCCCACGTCAAGCGCAAGCTGGCGGTGCGTCTGTTCAGCCTTCGACGAGGTTTCTGTGTACCTGATCTCAGCCCCAGCCCATGTCAAGCGCGAGCCTGGGGTGCTCTGAGATCCTGTCGACACATGATAACGAACAGTTCTAGATTTGATCTGTCATATCTGGCATGAGAAGTCCACCTCCGTCCACGTCAAGCGCAAGCTAGCGGTGCGTGTGTCCCTGCTGCTTGGATCCTTGTTGAAAGGTTTCCAGTATTGGGATGCAGCCGCCGCCCGTGTCCAAGTGCAAGTGGCGGTGAGCAACCTCAGATCAGATGCCGGGCACAGTCAGAGGGGCACCCGGCATCTGCCTTGTGCGGGGGGAGTCGTTCCGTCCGCAAGCTGCTTTCTATGGGGTCCTGCCCTCTGGCAAACACTCCTGGCGCGCAGGCCTTCCTCAACAGCACAGCGTCTCGAAAGCTCCAGGGACCAAAGTCAGAACGCTGACCTCGCGTGTGTGACTCCCGCAGGTGCGGAACAAGGGCCATGCCATCGACCAGGTGCTGGACGAGCAGTTCGCGACCGGGCGGCTGTACGCGTGCATCTCCTCGCGCCCAGGCCAGTGCGGCCGCTGCGACGGCTACATCCTGGAGGGCAAGGAGCTGGAGTTCTACGTGAGTTTTATATTCATCTTCTGGTTTGTGGATCCATGGCATCTGCGTTTTTGGTGGCCATCCTGCGCTGCTGGCGTCCACACTCCCATTTCTGGAGGATGGTGGAGGACGGCTGTCGGCGGCGCAGGTTGTGCACAAACAATCTGCACAGGCTCTGCTGGGTGGCTCGGTGACAGGCTACATGGGCGATCTTGCTGACGTGGTTTCCATCCTTCACTCATGCAGGTCAAGAAGCTGCAGCGCAAGAAGAGCAAGCAGTAGATGTAGGATTTGCTTTGCGGCGGGTCTGCTGCATGCATCACATCCACTGGCTCTGTCGTGCTACTGACACTGGCTGTGCAGCCACCTGTAAACACTGGTGGCGTCTCGAGCCTGGCCTCTTCACACCGCACCATGCTTCGCACCATCCTAAACTCATTCCTCCACCTCCACCTAGTGTGACGGACTGGTGTGGAAACGACCTTGGTGCCGAAAGAGGCTCCGCTGTGCTGCCATGTTGATACGGGTCATGGAGGCGGCCAGGAAGCGGATGAAGCATCCTCCAACAGGCTTGGTGCGTGGTGTTCTGGCGGTATCCGAGCTTGCCGCTGTTTACACGAGCGGGAAACGTCCCAAAGTGCAGTCAATTGCCGATGACGGGGCTGCTTCATGCCCAGACAAGGCGTCTCCATTCAGCAATCAAGCATACGAACATCCTTGATCGAGAACACGCTACGTTGACGGTGCGTCCTTCCGCTGAGGTGGAGCCGGGTGGGGCCTCGATTTTGGCCGGAAGGGCTTGGCTTGGATGCCGGCGCCGCCAGGCCGGTAGTGGCGCTCCAGCGGCGTCGGCGGCACCGTCTTTGCGGAGTCGTACAAGACCACATTGCGCGTCTCCTCCCGCACGCTCTGCACCTTGAACGGCTGCAGCACCCCCACCCGCGCCGCCGTCTGCGCCATGGGTGATGACACGGGTCAGAACATTGTACAATTTGACTCGTCGGCAGGCCTTTAACAAAGTCTCGGCAGGCACGCGGGACAGCAAGATTGGCCGAAAGGAGGGTTGAAAAGTCCCAAACCCATATCAGATCAAGCGCAAATGCCAGCACACCTGGTACAGGCACTGGGTGATGGGCAGGAAGGCGACGAGGCCGCCGATGCCGACGGCGTAGCCGCGGTTCACGGAGTTTAGAATGCGGCCCATGACGTCGCCCCCTGTCTCCATCGCCCGCCGCAGCTGCTTCAGCACGAGGTCCATCTGCTCCTGCTCCGTCAGCTGCGTGCAGAGTGTTCAGAGTGCTTTGTCACATGACTATTCCTTCTAACCATGCCTTTTGTCAGACACGCAGTGTCAGTGTCACCCGCTGGTGCTTTGTGCATGGTTGTCTGCGGAACAAAGACATGAGTGCATGTTTGGTGGTGCGCAGATTCCGAATGCCAGCCGAAAGTACCAGGCTGGTCATGACCAACACACAGCATTGGGTGAGCGCTTGCGGCGCACCGCTCGTTGGCATTGGGTGAGCGCTCGTGGCGCACCTTGCCGCCGAGGCTGAGCTGCATGTCGCCAAAGGGCGTCTCCAGCGCGTCAACCTTGACATGCAGGATGTCCCCGACTGCATACTCCTCAGGGATGCCCAGCCGCGTGCCTGCGTACCAGTCGCGCGCCGTGAGCCGGCGATCAGCAGGCAGCAGCTGCAACATGAGATGAAGACGCAGAGATGAAGACGCAGCGTCGACATGATACGTCAGAGCCATGATCAAGCTGAAACTGCCAGGCAGCTCGTCCCTTCTCAGGATCAAAATCAATGCATGTGCCAACTTTGGCAACTCACCATCCTCAGCGTAGATCGGCACGCCCGCCAGCTCGCGCTTGAAGAAGTTCTGCGTGTACTTGTAGCCCGGGTCCAGTGTCACGAACTTGCTGTCGACCGCGATGACGCACGCCTTCACCACCTGCGCACATCCGCATTGTCACCTTTTGGGAATGCATCTTTCACCACGGAACACATTGCAGGAGCCTGTTGAAGCCCCGTATGCCCACGAGTCTGGAACTGCTGTGATTTGACGTTCACCTGGCAGAGACATGTAGGATGGCTCTCACCTGGCCCTCGAGGTACGGCATGCTGATGTTGCTACGCTGGAAGCTCGCGAGGCCGTCATACAGCGCATGCGGATCTGCTGCCTCCGACACCGGCTGGTCGGATGGGCTGAAGGGTGAATCGCTTCCGGCCTGCTGCGTGTCCAGAGCAGCGCTGTCGCCTTCCACATGCAGCCGGTCGCTAGCATGGCCGCCGGCCGGCGGGACTGCCGCATGTGAGGTGCCAGCGGCTGCAGCGTCGCTGGCCATCCGCCTGCCGCATGCCAGAGCTGCGACATCGATCTGTGAAGCCGCTCGGTATGCCTGCAGCGCACTGGCGCGCGACAACACGCCACGCAGCTGGCTGAGCATCATGCAAGGGTTGGAGGAGGTCAGGCAGCGATGAAGCTTGAGCCCGCGGATCAGTAGGTCATCTGATGCACCAACATGCCTCGATGCTTGCAATAAAGATCTGGTACGCCCCAGCGGCAGAAAATTGTTGCTGTAGGCAAGGGGGCGGATCTTTTCCCCGTGTGTTGCAGTGACCTCTTGTACTGTCCTGTTTTGCACAGCTGGCAGCATTTGTGCGCATGCATGGCACGTCCCTGAACAGACAGCCAGCTTGGTTGCAGGGTCATGGCGACGCAGCTCACTTTTTGATTGGTTCGACACAAAATTGAATTGCGTCATCAATCGCACCGTGCAAGTGTGTGCAAACGTCCACGTCTTGCATTGCGAGTATCGGCACCATGGCAGCCGCTGGCTGCGGCTTCAACTACGTGGTCACGGCCAACAAGCCCACGGTGGTCACATTCTCGGAAGTCGGGAATTTCACCGGGGAGAACGACCTGAACCTGATCCTGGCGTGAGTGGCACTACAATACTGTCAATGTATACTGCAGATCATACGGGATCCAATGCTGTGCATGACGTGCGTGTAAGATGCATCAGGCGCACCTTCTGCTTGGCGCACCCTATCACAATGCTTTGCAGGAAGAGCACGCGGCTGGAGATATGGACGCTCACAGCTGATGGCCTGAAGGTAAAGTGCGCTCCTGCGCCAAAGGCGCACGCTGGGTGCTTGACAGCTGGCTGTGGCTTGTGCACAGCATGCGCGCTGACCGAATTGCGAGTTTGCACCAGCAGGGGGTGGCAGATGTGCCGATCTACGGTCGCATCGCCACGCTGCAGCTATTCCGGCCGCCGGTACGAGAGCCTTGGGCTGGCTTCGCATTCTGCGTGCTCATTTCGAGCGCAGGAGGTTGCGGTGCTTTGAGTTCGAAATGCGCAACCAGCCCGCACGACCAACATCGCCATGTGATTCTCTCGTGGACACAGGGCGAGGACAAGGACCTCATATTCCTGTCGACAGAGCGCTACATGTTCTGCGTGCTGGCCTGGGACACTGAGAAAGGTGCGCAGCCGGCCCACAAGCCGCCTCCACCCGTCCTGTCGCAGCGAGATGGACACTTCCCGCAACATGACCGGCAGCGCAGCAGGCACAGCCCTAATGCAACAGGCGCAGCCTCGTCAGCTTTCCGAAGACCTCCCAAGTATCCGACTGCCACCAGATGATGACCAAGTGATTGGCCGGACATTGGGCAGGCGAGCTGGTGACACGCGCCAACGGCAATGTGGAGGACAAGGTGGGCCGGCCCGTTGAGGACGGGCAGCTGGGCATCGTGGACCCGCACTGCCGCCTCATCGGCCTGCACCTCTACGACGGCCTGTTCAAGGTGAGCTGAGAATGTCGAGAACACCAAACAAACGTTTGAATGGACAATCCGACAGACACAAAGGAGCTCAAGCTTCAAGGGATGGCGAGCGTCCTTGCGGGCATGGACTTGCACTGCCGCCTCATCGGCCTGCACCTCTTCGACGGCCTGCTCTAGGTGAGAGGGTCTGAAAATATGCCTTCCGAGAGATGATGGCACCTTGAGGTGGCGCTATACCGCGGCCAGGAGTTGACGTGCACTGGCGGGCCAAGCAGTGGCGCCTGACTGGCAGTGGGCATTGGTGTGTGACTGGCAACGGGCAGCGGAGCACATGAGCAATGGCTGTTTGGCCGAGGCAGCTCGCCACTATGTACCGCACAAAAACCATGCTGACGGCGGCGGATGATCTTGCCACAGGTCATCCCGATCAATGCTGAGGGCAAGCTGCTGGAGGCGGACAACATCCGGCTGGAGGAGCAGCGCGATCGCCAGGGTTCTCATAGAGCTTTCCTTACCTAGAAGCCTTCTGTCTCCAAACAGGTCATCCCCATCAACGCGGAGGGCAAGCTGCAAGAGGCGTACAACATACGGCTGGAGGAGCAGTGCGTGGTGGACCTCAAGTTCCTGCACACGCCGGCAGGCGCGCGGCCTACGCTGGCGGTGCTGTTTGAGGACACGCGGCGGGCGCGCCACATCAAGACCTACGAGGTTGGCCTTCGGGAAAAGGTGGGAGTCCCGAAAGCCAACAGTGTCAAGTCCTCCCACCCACTTTGCCACCTCCGTCTCTGTCGTTGCTCCTTGATATTTGATTGGCAATGCGGCAGGCGCAATACATTAAGACTCACGAGGTCGGCCTACAGTTCGGCCTGCGGGAACGTGTGCGGATTTCGCTCATGTCATAGCCGCGACAATTGCAGTCAGCTCCTGCTATGCACGCTCCGCTGCCTTGGACAGTGCTTTGTCAGCGACACTGCCACGATGTTTGCCACATGCACGGCGGACCAATGCCTCATGTTTGCATGCAATGATTTCTGACATTCAGCGCTGTCACATGCGTTGCAACATTGAGATACACATGGTCATCGTTCTTCATTTCTTCTTCTCAATTTGCAGGAGCTGCACGATGGGCCCTGGTCGCAGCGGGACCTGGACGGCGGCGCAAGCCTGATAATCCCCATCCCCGCGCCCGTCGGCGGCGCCGTGGTCATCGGCGAGAACGTCATCGCCTACTTCAGCGAGGACGCTCCGCCGAAGGTCACGCCGATCCAGCCCACCATCATCACGGTGAGGCAACTTCACTGCGCTGCATGAATCATGGACAGCCGACGCCAGTCACAACGCTGCAAACGCTGTGTGTATTGTTGTGACTGGCGCTGGATCAGCAGCTTGACGCCCGCGCCTGCAGTAATCTATAGTCTGCACGAGTCTGAAATCTTGCCTGCCTGCAGTCATGGCCGCCAGAACCTTCACGAGCCTCACCGGACTGACGGCGCCGCAGTTCAATCCGAGCGGAGGTCAAAGCTGTGACGTCACAAGAGTTGTTCCACACTCGGGTGGGAAGGCAAAGCTGATGCCCTCCTGCAGGCGTACGGCAAGGTGGACGAGGACGGCTCGCGGTGGCTGCTGGGCGACCACGTGGGGCGGCTGTGGCTGCTGGTGTTGGGCGCGGCCGGCGGCCGCGTCAACGCGCTGCGCCTGGAGGCCCTCGGCACCACGTCGCCCCCCTCCACGCTGTCCTACCTGGACAACGGCGTTGTGTGAGTCGCTAGTCTCTCGGCTCAAAAAAAGGCTCAACATTCAGATCAAAAGCCATTCATCTGATGAGGCGCTTGGCACAACATCGCCGTCCTCCACGCTGCCCTACCCTAACAACGGTGTCGTGTGAGTGGTTGACTTCGATCATAGGATGGGCAGCGATGACGGAGATGCGCGCCCCTCCACAGCGCTGTGGCCGATGGGAGGCTATCTGGAACTCAATTGTCTGCTTCAGACCAGAGGTAACCCCAAATCTGTAAGTCTTTGTCTCACGTTCCATCAACGCATCATGCAGGTATGTGGGCTCGCAGCGCGGGGACAGCCAGCTGGTGCGAATGAAAGCCACGCCCCTTCGGCGCCTCGCTGCCTTAGGCAAATTGGACCCAATTCAGCTTGCGTTCAGTGCTCGTCTGACATCTTGTGCACCTCCTGTACTCAGGTATGTGGGTTGCAGCGTGGAGACAGCCAGCCGGTGAGGCTGAGCGCCACACTCGCACAAAAGTCCCTTCTGAATTATTGCACGTTTTCGATCTCTGCAGGTACGTGGGCTCGCAGCGCGGCGACAGCCAGCTGGTGAGGCTGAGTGCCACGCCCGTCGGCGGCGATGAGGCGCCGCCTGGCGGCCCACCCAGCTTCCTGGAGGTGCGCTGGCCAGCTGCTCGGTTCTGTCAACTGGGAACACGGAATCCTCCGCATGTTTCAACTGCTATGATCAATCAGTGCCGCCTAGCGGCCCGCCCAGCTTCCTGGAGGTGCGCTTGCCGGCTGGCCTGGCATTCCTGAACTAGAAACACGAAATCCTCAACACTCTCATCTGCTGTATCCAAGGCGCCGCCTGGCGGCCCGCCCAGTCTCCTGGAGGTGCGCTGGCCAGCTGGCTGAGTCTTTGTCAAACAAACAAAAAGAAGGACTCCCAACTGGTTGCCAGCTGCTGTGCACAATTGATGCGGCCCGGCGACCGCCTGGTTTCCTGCAGGTGCGCTGGCCAGCTGGCCCGGAGGTCTGGCGAACGACGAGGCCGTTGTTGTGCCTGACTGCTAGCAAGCCAGCTTGCAAGAGCCTCCATTGAACAGGCTTGCTTCTGTCCCTGAAAGCTTTGGTGTTGCACCGCCAGGTGCTGGAGAGCTACACCAGCCTGGGCCCCATTGTGGACTTTGCGGTTGTCGACCTGGAGCGCCAGGGCCAGGGCCAGGTGAGAAACCAGGGTCATGCAGCACGTATGCAGCCAAGGCAGGTTCCCCGGTCTGTTCTGTGAAACAGTTGCAGTGAAAGAGTCCTCAGCGTCTCAATGCTAGCATGGGCTTCTGCGGGGTGCCGCAGAGTCGTGACGCCTCGGTTTGGATCACAGACGCAGCCGTAGCACTGCAAGGAGAAAGCATCCTGAGACAGTTCTGCAACATGTACCTGCAGGTGGTCACATGCTCCGGGGTGGGAGACGGCGGCTCGCTGCGCATCGTGCGCAACGGCATCGGCATGATCGAGCAGGCGACCGTCGAGCTGCCTGGTGCGCGCGCATCGCCAGGCCACAGACATGGCGCTGACTTCAGAGCCGAAAACGCTGCCGGTTGCTGTAGGATGCATGTCAAGTATGCCCAGCAGCAGCTGTGGCTCCAGCAAACCTCAATCTCAAAGCCAGCAGCATGCACATGTACGACACACCGCACAATGCAACGCTGTATTGTACAACGGCCTGGTAAACGACTGCAGTGCATGCCCGCAGGCATCTGAGGCATCTGGGGCCTCAAGGGCAGTAGCGTGGACGCCTACGACACATACTTACATGTTTCCTAGGTCAATTTTGTGACTGATTTATGTGTAACTCTGTAAATTTGCAGGCATCAAGGGCATCTGGAGCCTAAAAGCCAGCAGCGTGGACGCCTTCGACACGTACCTGGTGCTCACCTTTGTGGGCGAGACGCGGGTGCTGGCCATCACGCCCGACGACGAGCTGGACGAGGCGGAGCTGCCTGGCTTTGACGCCGACGCGCAGGTACGCGCAACGATGAGTGCTTAAGAAGTTGAAGTTTCCACTTGTCCAGAGGTGTACTCTGTTGTGCTTGATACAAGAGCACGAGCCGCACGATGCAGAGCTGGGCAGCGACGCCAACGTGCAGGTACAAACCGCACAGTCGCCGGTTATGCCTTCCGTCATCAAGCTCACTGTTTAAGGTTTGGCATTGGTGACGCTAGCCTTCCCTCACTCGCTTCTGCCAGGTGGTACCAACGACCTCAGCTCGTTAGCAGCTGAACAACCTGCTCAATAATGCGCACTGCATGTCTCCTGATGGTGAAGAGGCATCGTCCTGAGATTTGGCCCTGTTCGTGTGCAGACGCTGCACTGCGGCAACGCTGCGGCGGACCAGATCGTGCAGATCACGCGGCAGTCGCTGCGGCTCATCGACGCCGGCACTCGGCAGCTGACGCAGGAGTGGCGGCCGCCGGACGGCATGACCATCAATGTCGCCGCCGCCTCGCCGACGCAGGCGCGTCCAGTTGTGGCTATCATGTATCAAGTCAAAATTGCAGCGTTGTCTACGCAAAGTCTGCCATGGCCCATCTGAGATGAACCCCGTCGAACGCCTCACCTTGACAAGGCACACTGCGACGCGTTCACTGCAAAGGCAACTTTCGTATTCCTAGCAGAGGCCTGTAGTGACAAGCCGGTTTGCTTGGCAGCGCTGCTGATGATCGGGGATGGCGACCTCGGGCCGAGATGCATTACGATGCTTTCTCAGAATGCCCATTTGCCTGTGCACAGGCGCTGCTGGCAGTGGGAGATGGGGACCTGGTGGCGGTGTCGCTGGCTGAGGGTAAGGCCACTAAATGCTTCTCAATTCACGCTGTGCTGCTGCGCTGAACATTAGTTTGGCTTTCACCAGGCGCTGCTGGCGGTAGGAGATGGGGACCTGGTGGCGCTGTCGCTGTCGGACGGCAAGGCGACGGAGACGGCGCATATCAAGCTGGACTCCGAGATCGCCTGCCTCGACATCACGCCCCTCGGTGCGCTCAGGCGGCATTCAACATGCGCTCTTTCCGCAGACTTTGTTTGGCAGAGGATAAGTCTGACAAGGGCCGCAGGACTTCAGTTACCGGCGGTGTTAGCAAAACTGGCCTTATTTAGCAGCGTTGATAGCTACTTGATAGTTGAGTTGATGTACGCGTTGTATGAAATACAGTATTATTCTCGATTCGTGAGCCCAAGTCGTACTGTGCCGCAGGGGAGGAGTCAGACGCCGCGACTTTCGCCGCGGTTGGCACCTGGGCCATGGGGCTGCGCACCTACCGGTGAACACTGCCTGGAATTTTGCAGTCACCTGCGCCGTTTCTCGCTGTGCATAACTGACAACTTGTGAGCAATCTGGCTTGCAATGATAGTCCACAAGTAGATGCTGGGAGTCTTGCACAAGGCACTGGACTTGAAAGGCGTTCCCCGACTGGCCGGAAGTGATCCTGTCAACATCTCAGCTTGGAGTTCAGCTGTGTTAAGCCTCAAGATTCGTATCCGGCAGGCTGCCAGGGCTGGAGGAGGCGGCGAGCGAGGTGCTGGGCTGCGAGGTCATCCTACGCTACAATTCACATGTACTGTAAAATATCAAACCCGCAACCTGGTTTTCAACCTCGCAACATTTTTTCTTGCGTCGGGCTGCCAAACCTAAAGGAGGCGGTGCGCGAGGAGCCGAATGGCTTCCAACTGGGTTCCTAAACCGGAGAAGATTCTCATGCTTCAACAGACCTATCGGAGGCGGCGAGCGAGGAGCTGGGCGGGGTGGTCATCCCGCGCGCCTGAACAGGAAACAAAAACCAAATTGTTGAACGGAAATGTGTTCCGTGACAGGCTGCCAGACCTAATGGAGGCGGCAAGCGAGGAGCTGGGCGGGGAGGTCATCCCGCGCTCCGTGCTCATAGCGGACTTCGAGGCGGGCCCCCACCTGCTGTGCGCCCTCGGCGACGGCGTGCTGTTCAACTTCCGACTGGACCCCGCCACAGGTGTGTAGACTACTCACAACACACCCCACCTGCTGTGCGCGCTCGGTGACGGTGTGCTCTTCAATCTCCGGCTGGGCCTGCCACAGGTGGGCATCCAGTCAGCAACCACCCAGGGGCCTTCTCACATCGCTGATGCTCCTGACTGGCGAGAGAAGGGGCGACAAGGCGCCAGGCGCTGCTGCGATGACGCACTGCGGGTGCCGTGCGGCACCAAACCATAACGCTGTCACAAGTCTATCCATGCCTCTTCATTTCAACGTCGATGTCCCTGTCCTGTGCTGCGCGCTGAGCGAGCGTAAGCAGAGGACAGGGACATCGCAGGCGCGCTGTGCCAACGCAAGCAAGTTTTGCCAGGCACCCAGCCCATCGCGCTTCCATCTGCCGCTGTCCCCCACAGTGTTCAAGAAAAGAGCCTATCGTTGGCCCTGCGCAGGCGCGCTGAGCGAGCGCAAGCGGGTGTCGCTGGGCACCAAGCCCATCACGCTGCGCTCCTTCCGCAGCGGCGGCGCGCGGCACGTGTTTGCCGCCTCCGACCGGCCGACCGTCATATACTCCGCCAACAAGAAGCTGCTCTACTCCAACGTCAACGAGGACGAGGCTCGTCGTTCCTGCAGAGCTGCTGTGCTCATGCTCTGCATGTAGCCAATCTGCACAACAGAACAGACGCCGTGGCGCGCCTGGCCGTGGGACTGGCAGCCCATCCCAGCCTTTGGACGCACTTGATGAGTCATGCTTTCATCCCAATCCACGGACTTCCTTCGTGCAGACACGCAGGGTGTGTCGCATTAAGCGTGTGTCTTGCTCGCGCAGGTCAACTTCATGACGTCCTTCAACTCGTCCAGCTTCCCAGACAGCCTGGCCATCGCCAAGGAGGGGTCCATGACCATCGGTGCGCGCTCTCGCCAGGCGATGCATGCTGCACCTCGGCACCATCCAAGGGGCAGAACGTCTTGATTGTGCGACTTGACCGCCTGACACAGAATCGCCCGGGCCTCTGCTCGCGAGACCTGCAAAGCCGATGACGGCCATGGGTGCGCTGGCAGAGCACACTGCAGCTTTTGACAAGCACTTCAATGTCAATAAAGGGCGCTAGAATCCTAAGCTACTACTCCTGCGCAGGCACGATCGATGAGATTCAGAAGCTGCACATACGCACGGTGCCGCTGGGGGAGAACCCGCGGCGCATCGCGCACCAGGAGGCGGCGCGCGCCTTTGCCGTCGTCGTGGAGGCCACCGACTTCTCCTCGCCCGACCAGGAGTCCGTCGCGGTGTGCTGCTTTTTGCCAACAAAAGCGAAAGTACCTTGTAGAGACAATGCCCTTTTGAACCTTTGCTGTCACGGTCGGGTCCCACGACTTTCCTCGCCCGACCAGGAGTCTGTCGCGATGCGCCGGCATTCTGAGAAGAACCACGAAGGTTGCCTGTTTGGATTCCTGCTTGCATTTCTTATGAAGCCACCAACTGCTCTGCACCTGACCAGGAGGCCATTGCGGCGCGCCAGCATCTCAAACTTTGCTGGCAACAATTTCAGCAGGCGCGTTTGGGCTGCGCAAGGATGACCAGGCAATGGGCGATGCATCAACATTTGTCCGCGGCAGGTCGCATTGCATCAAGTGCACGCGCCCTTGGATCAGCATGATAATGGAGGATGACTGTGGCCCAAGGCGCCAGTGTGTCAGCCATGTGTTGATGAAGTACTCAATGTGCTAAACTACTCTGCAGGTGCGGCTGCTGGACGACCAGACATTCGAGACCACGGATCGCTTCGCGCTGGACCCCTCTGAGAAGGTGACACGATTGGAATTTTCTCCATGAATTTTAGTTGAAGCAGTTCGCAACTCACAAGGCGGTGATACGATGTAGTCTGTTATGATCAGTTGAGTCGGTGCGGTGGACCCTTCTGAGACGGTGCGCACAGATTCTTCTGCATCCGCTGTAAGCAGCGCAGAGCAACCCGACTGTGCAAAGCTTAGAGTGAACGCGTTCTCACATGATGAATAAGATTCAGATCAGGATAGGAAGATGAGTGATGGTGGTACATCATGTGGCGCAGGGCGCCAGCCTGATCAGCGGCTCGTTCGCGGACGACCCAGCGGTGTACTACATCCTGGGAACCGCGTACGCGTACCCAGATGAGCCGGAGCCCACCAAGGGCCGCATCCTGGTGCTGCAGGTGCGCACATTTCGTATCGCTTCGCTTTCTTTCTCGCCAAGCCTGGTGTCCTCGAGGGGAATGCTCGGAGGCGTACCCAGATGAGCCAGAGCCCATCAAGGTCCGCATCCTGGTGCTGCAGATGCGGAGTCTTCCCCGCACCTGACCAACAGGTCACATGACTTCACTTCACGCGTGCCTGTGTACCAGGATGTATGCGGCTGGGCGTACATCTGAGCTACAAGAATACACTACCGTGCCGCAAGCTGGAATGTTTGCTGCGATGCAGGCGCGGGAAGGGAAGCTGTCGTTGGTCAGCGAGAAGGAGACGCGCGGGTGTGTGTACAGCCTCAACGTCTTCCAGGTGCGCTTCTTCATGAGGATGTTCTTCATGAGTCCCCCAATCTTTTCGCCCCCCGCTCAGCCCCGGGTTCCCGCAGCCGCAGCCGCAGTGACTGGATGAAGTGTGCACACCTGGACTCACTGTGCCCTTTTCCGGCAGCGGCTGAACCAAGCTGCCACACCATGCAAAACTCGTATGGCTCGGGGTTGGCCAGGGCAAGCTGCTGGCGAGCATCAACAACCGGGTGCAGCTGTACGGGTGGAGTCAGCGGGAGGGCGGCGCGCGGGAGCTGACCGCCGAGTGCGGCCACTCGGGCCACGTGTGCGCGCTGTGCGTCGACACCTGCGGCGACTTCATCCTCGTCGGTGCGAGTTGCTTGCTGCGTCCTCCGTCAACATAGGGGTCATTTGTTAATTTTACTAAGTACTCGTAGTCAAAAGCCCACCCGGGCTTTTGCGCTGTGCGTCGACACCTGCGGCGACTTCATCCTCGTCGGCGCACACTGCGTCCTGTTTCCTGTTTCCTCTGTCAGAAGCGCTCTCGGTGCACATGTGCGCGCTGTGCATTGGCACCTGCGGCGACTCCATCCTCGTCGGTGCATGCCCCCTCTGACAATCTGACATCGAATCTGAGAATGACCAGCTGTCTTGTCACCAGAAACCTGTTGTTCAGTGCTTGCACCGCATTGATCAGGCTGCCACTGCTGGTGCTCGTGTCCACGCGACCGTGCGCAGGCGATGATGAGCCAGCGAACGATGAGCAGCCTGAGATTTTGGATGTTGCTCACATGCATTTCTGTCAGGTGCAGGCGACATGATGAAGAGCATGCAGCTGCTGGTGTACAAGGCCGAGGAGGGCGCCATCTCCGTGCGCGCGCGCGACTACAACACCAACTGGGTAGGGTTTTGCAAGCAATGGTTTGGATTGTTGTGTCCATTTCACTCCGAGCGGTTGGCCTGCTGGCTGCTCGGGCAGCACGCTCGATTCGCTGCATGTTGCTGTGAGACACAGCTTCCAGCACCGCAGACGCGAGACGCAGCTTTCTGGGTCGAGCCATCCAAGTGCATTAAAAAAAGTCCTGAGCGCAGGTGACGGCGAGCACGATGCTGGACGAAGACACGTACCTGGCGGCCGAGAACAGCTACAACCTGTACACGCTCGCCCGCAACAGCGACGCCGCCGCCGACGAGGAGCGCAACCACCTGGAGGTGCGTGCATCTTGAGGGTTGCCCCTGATCATTTCATGTGAAGTGGTACAGAATGATAGAACGGAACGAACAGCCTGGCCGAGAATGGCGCTGCCACCTCAGACACGGAGCGCAACCCTCTTGAGGTGCGTCAAACTGACGCTTCCAACAGTCAATCGGCACGTCAGCACTAGTCCATGGCGAAATGACTCGGGCGGAAGTTGCAGATGTGCGTTTATTCTAGTAAAAGAAAGCGCTCCTGCAATTTTTTTGCGCCTCCAAATTGGGCTATTCTGGCCAAACTGAGTTACTATTCAATCCACCAATGTGCGCTGCCTTCCAGTCTGGCTTTGACCCGCTGCATGGAAACTTCCTGGATGAGTGCCTGTTCGCTGAGTTTCATCTTAGACCTCTGGTGCAATCCGCTGCGCGCAGGAGGTGGGCTCCTACCACGTCGGCGACTTTGTCAACCGCTTCCGCGCGGGCAGCCTGGTCATGAAGCTGCCGGACTCGGAGGCGGCGGCGATCCCGACGCAGCTGTTCGGCACCATCGCCGGCGTCATCGGCCTCGTCGCCTCGCTGCCGCGCCACCAGTTCGAGTTCCTCACCAAGCTGCAGGCGCGCCAAAGTTACGCCTGGGCCTGCCTTTCCCCCACCTATAGCTGCCACGTTGCCCTCGCAGCAAATTCGTGCAAGAGGCAGCGGGCCTCCGGTGTCGGATGCTTCGCTGTTTTGACAAGGGCCGCTGTCGGCGGGACCGACAACGCGTTCTCAGCGGGGCGGCCTGGTTGTCTCACCACACACTGCTGATAAACATCGTTTCTCCACGCTTGCTGCAGTCGGCGCTGCGGGGGGTCATCAAGGGCGTCGGCGGGTTCGATCACGCAGAGTGGCGCGCCTTCCGCTCAGAGCGCACCACCGCCGAGGCCAAGGGCTTTGTCGACGGCGACCTCATCGAACAGGTGACGATGGATTGCCGTAATTGCAATCTCAGTGCCTCGTGGAATCGATCTTTTGAGTGGCTCCACGTCCAGACCCCACAGCTGCATTTGCTGCACAGTTGTCTACGATGGAGTCGGACGCCGCGTGTACCCGTGCGCAGTGGGAAGGGCTGCAATTGCTGCCATCTCTCCTGTGTCCCTTTCTCCCAAGTCCTTAAAACAATGTCTGTACCGCATGATCCTGGACCAGCAACCTTCATCCGTGTCTGTTGGTTTGAACGATTATAACTGATGACCTGCAGTTCCTGGACCTGCGGCCGGACGGGATGGCGGCAGTGGCGGCCGCCATGGGCGGCGACACCAGCGTGGAGGAGCTGTCCAAGGCGGTGGAGGAGCTCTCCCGATTGCATTGACGGATTTAAGCATGCGACAAGGCGTCGGAAGGAGGACGCATTCGTGGCACAGGGGATCGTCTGGCGGGAGTGACTGCCCAATGAAGGCAAGGCGGTTGCGGAGATCCCGGTCGCGTGGAGGGCGGCCCCACCTTTCCAGTGCTAGTAAGGTGACAAAGCCCGTGCAGCAGAGAGTCAGGAAGCGAGAGTGGTCGGCTGATGAAGGAGGAGGACATGGCGTGGTGCACGCTGAGAAATTTTGGGCTGCATGCAGGGCGGTTATTGGATAGACCAGTTCTTGCTGACAGCTCAATAGACGGCTCGACTGGAAAGAAAGGGGGGCGTCGTGAGCATGCGAATATGGCATGGTGTTGGGTGGTTTTGACATGCAATCTGGGCGCACGGCACGTAGCCACGCCGACATCGCACCATTGCAGAGAGTCGTGAATGGAAGCAATCTACGTATGAGCGCCCTCTATGCCGGCGAGCCGGCCGCAGCCGCGCCGTTGTCAATCCGACACATCCTGGACCATCGGCATCGTCACGCGAAATTCCTGAGGATGATTTCTTAGGCCAGAAATGCCCAGCATGCAAAGCACGTCCGCTAAACCTGGACGAGGGTTGACATTCAACCACAGGCAGCCACGTGGCCTGCACTCACATCAAGTCACCTCCATCAATCCCTCGGCTCGGCTGAGCCCCTGCGGTTGTCAGTGGCTCGCTGCAATTGCCTGCGAATCAGGCTGATCAGACGGACCCCCCTGACATTCAGGTCAGCCCTCCCCCAAACTTGGGACTGGGACACTCACTGGCTCTGCGACACCCTGACCAAGCTTGCCTGAATGCGTTTCGCCCAGCCTGCACGGCGGTTTTCGTGTCCGCTCGTGTGACGACATGTACAGTGAATCAGGCTGATGGCGAACTTTCCGCCGTAAGTTCCGCAGCGTGTCATGCACAGCCGCTGGACCTTCGTGCCCTCAGCTTTCGTTCGACAGGCCCCGCCAAAATCTCCCCCGCAAGTTCGCGCAGCCCTGGTTCTTGCCAATCGGACTTCAAGCTGTGTCAAGCGTTGCCAGGCGACAGCGGTGCTGTCTCAGGCGTCGATGACTCCAAGGGTAGAACTTTATCGCCCCTTTGCCGGTCACGCGTCGGTTCCTGCACCGCGCTTCAAGCACGGACGTCATGTATAGAGCCTTGCTCGCCATTTCCTACTTGTATGCCTTCAGCAAGCTGTTTTGAACGATTGCAAGCCAGTCAAATAGTTGAATCGACAGCAGCGATCTTCGACACTCGTCGGATACGCTACGACTTGCTGAGGCAATAAACCTATCGATGATCATTTGAGTGTTCATAGTCTGAAACAATGTCTGAGATTCGGGAGCCTCGTCCGCTGCCCGCCTCGTGGCCTCGCGACCAAGGTGCGCCCGTACGGAGGTGCAGCAGCTGCACTTTCGTGTGTTCTGGCTGAGTATTTGACAGAAGCTACCGATACTCTTTCAAGATTCTTGCTGTTCTGATGCAGTCTGGATCCCGTACCTTGTGGGCGTGCCGCTCATACCTGCGCTGCTGACTGCGTTTGTCACAAATGTGAAGTGGTTCTTCCCGCTCAACATATTTCACGCCGTCAGCCTGAGACTGTGGGGGTGAGTTGAGGGTTCATCCCTGTCTACTCGTAGTTTTGCTCGACTATTCGTCCTTGTTCAGGTAATCTGCCGCGCACAGCGCGATGCCGCTAATCAATGCAGCTCTGCTTGCTTTGCAGCTCTCAGGGCAATTTCCAGGTGCTCATTGGGGTCTGTTTCGCTCTTCACGTCATCGAGTCCTGTTGGACCTTCTGGTTCGCACGTTCCTGCAACCTCAGGAGCCAAGACACGAGGTGGGCACGGCGTTGTCGGATGTTGCCAGTGGCCGCCGGCGGCAAGCACAGGTGCTCTTTGATGTACACTCTAGTCTCGATACCACGGTTACAAACCTTCTTGCAGGGCCTGGGTCGCGCTGACGTTGCTGCTGGGAGGGTCCGCCTGCCTGCACATGGTCCGGCAAGAGCGCAAAGCAGACAAATAGCGGCGCCGTGACTCAATGCCGCATAGAACGATTGCTTGATTCGATGCAGTTTCTCCTATTTGGCTCTGTAGCAAACACTAGCCTTACTTAATCCATGTCGTTTGGTAACCTGATTGCCCAGCGGCGTCCGCAATGCCATGATGTAGGTAGCATGCGCCAGCAGTTCAGCGCGACAGGGCGTCAGCTGGTGATTTTGCACCAGAATCATCTAGCATTCACAGCGTTCCAGTGCGACATGGAAGCACCATTGGGGGCGGACGCGAACGGCGTGCTGTCGGATTGGGGATTGGCGTTGAGTGGGGATTTGCCGCCGAAGGCAGAGAAGCTGCAAAGCTGGACGCGGAAGCTGGTGGTGCATGGTGTTTTGGTACAATTGGCAGACTTGGCGTTCGTTGGTCGAAGTGCACCTAAAGCAGCTTGAGGGAGGCGGCACGGGTCGGGGGTAGAGGCAGAACTGAAGCGTCGCACCGTACCTCCTTGAAGTGCACATCACTAAACAAGCATCTTTTGTTGCATGCGCTTTTGCAGCGATCAGAGCTTTTGCATGTCATCTGAAGAGTGCAGCTGGTACAGTTTCTTGTGGAAGGAGGGGTTGCGGTTCAACTATTTACACTAGGATCTATGTGAAGTCGTTAAAAGCACCTTCGCAGCCAGCGAACATGGCGCCTGTGCCAGATCCTGTCCAGAATGCAGCAAGGTAAGGCAGCCTCAAGACTGCGCGCACTTATGCTGCCAGTAATGTCGCGATTATCGTGCATGTAGGGGCGCTGCGCCAATACAAGAGGCATGTGGCTGAGCCTGTCGACCTCCTTTCATAGGGTGGCCACCTGCGTGTTTGTCAGCTGTGTCTTCGGCTACGGAGTCGTGCTGCCCTGGGGCGGCGAGATGCCCGGCGCCCAGGTCATTCAATACGCGCAGGCGTGCAAGTGGGCCGCTATCACCAGCGTCGTCATTGCGCAGGCAAGTCTCCGGTGTGCGCATTCATGCAGTAGGTTTGCGACAAAGTGCCTCGCAGGTGGTCGCATCACGGCACTGGTCCGCCGGCAGGCAGCTGCCTTTGTGCTGCAAACACGAGCTTCCCGCTGACGCGGCCTGCAGAAGCATCCAGCGCCCCACTGCATTGTACGCCCGCATCGGTTTCCGCGAACGAAGCTGATGTTTTGTCGTGGTGTTATCACGCAGCCCGTCATTGGCAAGCTCAGCCAGGTGGGCGCTGAGCGCGTCGTCGGGACCATCCTCGGCGGTGTGCTGGGCTTTTGCGTCTTCGAAATCGGAGAGAAGTTCTGGACTCAAAGGTCAGTCGCCCGTGGTGACGAAGGATGTTGCTGGCCGACACGCCTGCAACACGAATCCATGTCCGTGCATGTAATGCACTGGAGTCCTGCCTCCTGTACCTTGTCATGCAGCAAGCATCTGAAACGACAACGACTGCATGCCAACGAGCCGGTCAGCGGCAGTCAGGAAGACCGATGACAGTGCCCCTCCATGCAGCGTCACCCAGCGCGACGATGGCATCCTGCTCAGCCTGTGCGCTTTTGGCGTGGCGTTTCTGGGCGTCTGGGGTGGCGCCAGGCTGAAACTGGACTACAGCGCGAAACTGTTCATCATGACATTCCTGCTCGTCACTTTCGGGGCCCAGAACAACAGTAAGCGCTCTCTTATACCTCTCTTCCTTGTCCTTTCTTGCTTTCCAGCCTACTGAGAACACACGCTGTACAGCGGCAATGACGCACCAGCGCATGCCTGTTTTTTTTTGCGGAATGCGCCAGCTGGATACGCTGCATCTGCTCTTTTCCGCTGCTGACCGTGCCGCCTTTCTGAACCGCAGGCGGTCTTCTGATTATGGTGACCCGCATATCCGGCATCTGCGCCGGCGTGCTGCTGTCGCTGCTCGTCAGCGTGTTCATCTTCCCGCGCAGCGCCAGCCAGGTGGGAACACCGCCTTCCTGCGATGTCTTTCGTAGCGGCTTCTGCGCTTATACGCTCCCCCAACCAGCCTCGTCTGTGGTACCTATGCATGGGCTGCGTCAGAGCATGCTGCTACAACACGCAGCCTCGAACCACCACCCCTGAAGGTGTACTCTGCCTACCCATACATTGACTGAAACACGCCTGCAGAGCACATAACTTGCTTTGTGAACATCCGCAGGAAGCCGTCAAGGAGACAGCCAAGGCGCTGAAGGCGCTGGCGGAGCTCAGTGCCCAGGTACATTACTTCCCCAGTAATTCGGATTGCGAATGGGCATTCCCAGGTCTTGCAAGACTCTGATGCAGGTCTCAACTCCAGACCCCTGCTCAGTCATTCAATGTGCAACAGGTGTGGGCTGAGGGCATACGCGACAACCTGCAGAAGGAGGGTGCCGCAGCGCCGCCGCCCGCAGCCAACGGGTGCGTACCAGTCGGCAGAAACCGCCGGAGCGGAATGCACTCAGACACCTGGGGCTGCTACTGCTTGAGTGGTCAATTGCAGGCACTCGGACACCTGGGACTGCTACTGCTCGAGCGGTCACTGGTTGGCTGCAGGCTGTCACAGCAGGACATGCCATGTGGCATCAGGGTGTAGCCGCTTGTTGTTGTGTCGCTGAGATGTGGGATGCCAATGCGGCAGCTGATACATTTGAAGTGCCTGGGCCAAAGTTGTGAAACCTATGCTGAGTGCCAACTATCTTGCCGCTTGCAGGGGCCAGGCGGCGGGGCTGACCACCGGTCGCACCTCCGCCGACAAGGCTGCCGCCAACGAGGAGCTGTGCGAGGAGAAGCTCATGGTCATGTGTGTTCCTGATTCCGGACTTGAGGATACATTTGTGTGACGACGGCCAACAATCTGCTGAAGCCATGGCTGAAATCCACGTGCCCTGTGAGCTCACCCAAATGCGTGTACGGGCAGGAGTGAGGGACGAACTCCCGCATTGAATGTATGCTTCTTGGCGTGGTGATGCTTGTTTGGTCTGGTCTCTGCAGGTACAACGCGCTGAACAAGGCGGCAGACTTTGTGACGCAGTCCAAGGGGGAGATATATCTGGGCGCGCCGCGCGGCCATGCGTGCTTCTTCCCTGGCCTGCCCTGGTGGCCCACGGGTGTGCCGCCGTAGAACCTCCAGCCGCCCTGCAGACCTGTTGCGTGACTTGCACACTATGGCACCCATGGCGCCAATGCACCATGCACTGGAGACACAAGCACTGATCAGCAGGCTTCTCCCGCCCCCGCTCTGTCGCAAGCCATCGTTTCTGCCATCGGGCGCTCTCCTGCTCTTCAACGCTCAAAAATGATGCAGAATTGCCCAAAGCTCTCAGAATGTGCTGACGCATGCTATTGCAAATGCGCAGGCCGCTGGCAGCTGCCAGCAAAGAATTTCAATGAGCTGTCCGACTCCATGAAGGCGACCGCGCGCCTGCTGTTCGCCCTGCACCTGGCCTTCGACGAGGTTTGTGCCTCGGTGCTTTGTTTTGTATGTCTTCTTTTTGTTGTTATTTTGTTATGCAGTGTTATTGCACTTCAGAGGATTTGTTGTGGCACCAAACTTTTTCCTGCACAGACGTGATCGTAAATTCTGGAGGTCCTGCACGTTGGCAGGGCTTTGATGAGGACCTGCTGGCGATGCTGCGGCAGCAGTATCCAGGTGCGCGATCACTTTTCAATGTGATCATCATGAAGATGAAGCCGATCGTGAGTAAGACACCGCACATTGTGTCATCTGCTGTGATTCGATCTGCTGGCAATGCATGGCGAATACTGCCGCACCAGGCTGAATACTCCAAAGCGCCATCAGCTTCGAGCGACTGATGGGCGGATGATGGAAAATCCCATGTCAAAACCCAAAGGATCGTTGGTTTCCCCTGTCGTGCAGGCGCGCTGCTGCCTCACCTGGGCAGCCAGGCGCATGGCTGCCTCGCGGACGCGGTGGAAGCCTTTCCCGGCCGCCCCTTCGTGTCGCCTGGCCACCTGCACCGCTTCCACCAGGTGACTTCTGCCATCCAGCAGAAGTCATACAGCACGCTTGGGATGTGGTAGGCCTCCTGCGCCTGTGGCAGGCCTCCTGCGTCTGTATCCGAACGTATGGCCCCCCCCCCCCCCCCCCCCCCCCCCCCCCCGGAAGGGCCAGGTGTGGCGATGCACGGGCCGGCAGGCGGGAGGCCGCAGACCCGGGCACAGCGCATCAAAACTGCTTCGGGGTCAGCTCACAGCAGCGACCATAACTCCTACCCGTGTTTTGGTCCTCTATCTTCTCTGTAACAACTAAATTCTGTCGTTTTGCAGGCGGTGGAGGGGCTGCTTCATGTTTCTGTTCTATCGGCTGTCCCAGTCTTCTCATTGTTGACTTGAACTGTATTGTTCCGCAGGCGGTAGAGGGGCTGCTGGCGATTTCGGATTACCAGCGGCGGCGCGTGTTCCAGCGGCTGCGGCCCAACATGCGGCAGATCAGCCGCAACCGCACGCGCCGCCGCCGCGACGGCGCCATGTCCCCCTCCAGCACCCTCTCCCCCGCCACCACCGGCCGCTCGGTGCGTTTAAGCCCTCGAGTGCCTTTAAGATTCACTTGCACATTGCCTTCCACATTTCAGCCTTTGGCTCCCGATTCAGCAGGCTCGCTTGCTGCCTGTGTGCGGTGCCAGGTCCTAGCACAGCCAGTGTGGCTTGCGAAGCGCCTGGCGGGTTGCCGCCACCGCAGCAGACGCTCATTCGTCATGTTTGAGGTGAAAGGGGCCCGAAGACCAAGGGCGCAGCTGTGTGGTGGCATGTCATGGAGGCGCCGAGGCTGAGCGTGGCGAGTCGTGGACCCCAACGCCCCCTTTTTTCCCTTGCCGAGCAGCAGCTGAGCCGAACACCGGTGCCGCGGCGGTCGTTCGTGGACCGGTTCTCGCCGGTGGGCAGCCCGCCAGAGGGGGAGAACGGCAGCGGGGGGATGTCGGCGGCAGCAGCGGCGGCGGTCGCGAGCGAACGCGGCGCCAACAAGGGGCCGCCGCCCGCGCAGAGCTCCGGCGCCGCGATGCGAGCGGGGTCCGTGGCGGGTGACTGCCGCGGTCGTTAATGCGTCGTTTATGTTCCGGAACCTGCGACCTCTGCATGCTGCCTTGGTGGCATCGACACCTGCTCCTTTGTTGACGTGCAAGCCCGCAATGCCAGCCCGCATACCGACGTCGGGCGCCAGGTTTTCTGACGCCGAGCTGTATTGTGGTGTCATTGCAGAACCTCAGCAGGAGTCGCTGGAGGAGACGCAGGCTGTGAGCCGCTCCCCGTTCGAGGTGCGCAGCGCCTGTGTGTTTTGTTGATCCCAACCAAGACCATTATGAACCCAAGCCCATGCAGCATTCTCAAGCTGCCGCTCATGTGCGCCGCTCACCCAGAGGGTCCCTGCGTGTTGAAAGGGATTGACGTCCCACTGTCTGTCATGCAAAGATCCTCTTGTCATGCAATCGCAACAGATTCGCTGATGGACTGGACGCACCATGAGCATTCTGTCATTGTTTGGACTGATTTCGACAGGTGTGTCGGCACCTGCCACTGGGCCTGTACGGTTCGATTTGCTCACACCATGATTGTTCCACCCACCTGTGATGTTTCACTTGTTCTACATTCGTTCCTTCTACATGCTATGACGTTCGGGTGTTATCCCTGTCCCAGGCGTTCCAGCACCTGCCGCCGGACTTGCGCATTACCATCGGCAGCCCGCCGGAGGGACCGGAGGGGATGGCATCGCCGCCGGCGCCGCGCCTCGCCGGGGCCGGTTCTGAGTCGCTGCGCGTCAAGGACGTGAGTTTTCGTGTCGTGAGTTTTCGTGCTCCAAGGCCCTATAATGATCGAGCCCCATTTCATCTTGCGATTTCGAGGACGCTTTTCGCTGACATGACAACGCCGCACAAGTTTTGTAACAGCCAACTGCAGTGTGCCTGCGTCGGGCAGGATGCCCATGGTGGATGGCGCCAAGCCGGGAAACATAAGTGCGTGCATGACTCCTCCTCTGCTGCGCGCAGGACGGGCGGCTGGACCTGCGCCTGCGGCGCCTGCCTTGCTGTAGGTTCAACAGTGTTTGTTCTGAACGGCCTTCACGAATGAAGCCTCCTCTGTTGCACGCAGGACGGGCGGCTGGACCTGCGCCTGCGGCGCCTGCCCAGCAGCGAGCTGCTGGTGTTCCCAGACACCGCGCAGGGCTATGTCTCCCAGGTCCGCATTGCAAGTGTCATTCCCGCACCACCTGTGACGCCAGGTTTCCTGCCAGGCCGTCTTCAGGGTGCTTTGCCAGATTGCCTTGTCAGCTTACCTTGTCGGGCTGCCTCCTTACGCCCACTCTTTCGGCTGCAGGTCCCGGTTTTCAACCCTGATGCTGAATCTGGGGGGTATCGCATGTGCGCTGCAGCTGCGCGCTTCTGCAGCTTGCAGCTCCTGTACTCCCCGAGTTGCCTCGGGCTTGGCACCAAAATCACCAAGATTCAGCCACGATGCAGCTGCTCAAACGATATGAACGCTGCGTGATGCGCAGGTGCGCTTCTACAGGTTCCAGGTCCTGTGCTCGGAGCTGGGAGGGGCCTTGGAAATATCCTGGTGACTGGATTTTGATGTCCGCTGGCTATTTGGATGTTCGTTTATCACTTATGTTCATTGGCCCGCAGGTGCGCTTCTACAGCTTCCAGTTCCTGTGCTCGGAGCTGGCGGAGGAGACGCAGGAGCTGCTGGAGTGCCTGGGCGACCTGCTGGACCTCATGCCTGACGGCGGCGTCTTCACCGCCTGATGACTATCTGCGGGAATGGCTGAGCTGTGGCTGCTGGAATGCCTGCTGGACCTCATACCCGACGGCTGCATCTTCACCGCCTGATGAAGATCTTATATGCCTTCTGGCTGGACCTATGTGTTTACTTGACTGAAATCCCTTGTGCAGCCTATCTGTAGTTCTGAAGCGGCTGCTGTGCGGCTCGCTTGTCAAGCCGCATGTCAGCATAGTCGCTGTTTACCTGGCTTTTTTCTGTCCCATCAAAACTACGAACAAAGCTACGAAGCGTGAAGTCAACCCTGCGCGAAATTTGTGCAATCAAGGACGGTGGTGGAGTCAGTTTTTCAGCAGGTTCCTAGGGAGAGAACTATTACACTGTTTCAGCCTCACTCAGGCTGATTAGGAGGTCAAAGTTGAGCAATCCAAATCGGTCAAACCCTGTTCGAAAGGAGTTGCTGCGTTATGCCACCAGATTTTTGCTGCTGCGGCCATTATTGTCGATCTTTTTTGCACAGATGGTCTATGCCATCCACATAGCTTTCCTCCCGCCATGTCTTCGTCTTCCGATCCTTTCATCATCCCCTTCGCCGCCATGCCATCATCCTTGCCCCATTTTATGCTGCCACCATCTTAGGTTGGCTGCTGCTAGATATAACCTATTGAGACCTGCACAAGAGACTTCAACACCCCACATCCATCGAACCTCCAATCTTACAGCAGTGCCCCTTGGCACTGCCCTCTGAACACCTCTCAGAAACCAACAGAACCGACAGCACGCAGGACGTGGACGCCCCGACAGACAGATAACTAAAATCTCCCGCTGCTGTCCAATGCTATCTAGACCTCAGATCACTGCCTTACGCGGCCGCTGCCGCGGCCGTTCGGTAGGTGCTCTTGAAGTTAGGCACCTTCCGCAGCGGGTGCGCCTCGGTGTTGAGCACCCATTGGTCCAGCGGCAGGACGTCGTTGGGACCGAACAGCAGGAACAGGTATTTGAGTGTCTCCGCCAGGAAGAAGGACTGCTGCTTGTCGTCGTGCTGCGGCGGCAGCTGCGTGACGTCGCGCAGCCCCGCGTACCCCGCCTCCACCTGCGCAGACAACAACTCGGTGCTATCATAAACAGACACAGAAAAACGAAGCTCGAAAACAACACGATCCGATAGTTGTGTTGGCAACGCGCAGCTCCGCCTACCCTGCCTCACCTGCATTGCGCAAGGGACATCTGGAACCAGAATGAAATTTGTTAACCACAGAGCATAGCTTCGCAGATTAGCTGGCATATTAGCTGGCAGCTACGTTGACGTTTTACAGCCCCGCGTGCCCTCCCTCCCCCTGCGGGGTCTTCATCTTCAAAAGCAATTACTCAGCTCCAGAGCCCATCGGCAGGCAGCATGCGGGCTTGTCATCAATGCACCGAGGCGGACACATGCCCGCAGAAAGCCCCTGCAGGAGGAGACCCGGTGATGCGTGCCGCCTCTGCGCCGCTCCTGCCGGCAGCCATAAGGTCGCCAAGTGTGCCTCGAGCCAGCACTCTGAGAAGCCAGAGCAGGCGAGGATCCCGATTGTGCGCGCACCTGGCAGTGCTTCTCGAAGGCCTCGAAATATACATTCTTGCAAACACAACAGTGTTGACATTTTGGCATATCCATAAATCCACGTCAGACTATGGTCGCGGGCGCACCCGGCAGTGCTTTTCGAAGGCCTGGAAGATGGCCCAGCCCTGGCGCCGGTACTTGGCGTCGCCCGTCGTGCGCCACAGCACAAACAGCGCCTCCACGGTCTCGGGGCGCAGCAGGTTGTGCGCCGCGCCCGGGGACATGTCCTCCCCACTGAACATTACCAGCTCCGGCGCCAGCCCTGCAGGAGCGCAGAAGCAATTCTTTTGTTTTGGAATTGCCAAGGTGAAAATTCTCCGCAACATTCCATAGTCGCAAACAGGGTGCGTGCCACGCTCAGCACCACCGTACGCTGCAGCATCACATTCCACCTGTCTGTCGTTTCTGCAGGGTCGACACTTTCGTGGTGGAAGTTGCGAAACCCAGCAGCATCTGGGAGTTCCTGAGGAGGGGTCCTCCAGGCTGATGGGTCACGAACGCCCGGGACGGCGCCAGACCGTAATTGTGTTTCAAAAAAACGACGCCAGTGCGGAAAGCATGACCGAAGTCTGATCATTGCGCGCGAGGCCTACCTGTCGGCTGCCGCGCGTACATCTGGTAGCACGTCTCCGTGAGGTTGACCGCCAGCTGCATGTACTGTTCTGCTTTCGCTCCCTTCACCGCGCCGTACTTGGCGCCCAGCGCCAGCATCGCCGGCGCAAAGCACGCCAGGTGGTCCATCTTGTGGTACGGCCGGCCTCTGGAAGAATTGAGTCGATTCTGTTCAGACGACGACTTTCGAAAAGCTCCTGTGAAGCACTCGGCGCCGAGCGCCAGCATCGCCGGCGCAAAGCACGCCAGATGGTCCCTTTTGATGGTACGGCCGGCCCCTGAACGAAGGAAAAGTGCCAGGTCGGAGATTGCTCCGTCCGGACCAAGTTCCAGGCCAGTGAGACAGCGCAGATAGCAGCAGCAAGGGTGACTGCGTGACACGATGTATCTGCAGCCCTGGTCGCAAATAAGCAAAGGGCAATTGGACACCCGCACCAGCAGCCGCCAAGTCCGGCATGCATCAGCTGCAGACCGTCAGTGTTCCCAGCTGGGTAATTAACCCCAGCTGCATGTTGCACAGGCGGCTTGTGTTCTCACAGAGTTAAGCTGGTCGTGAGCCAAAATTGTCAGGTTTGCATTCTTAGGAAGGCTTTGGTTTCCGAGGGATTCGACTCACGACTGGACCTCCGTGATGCAGTTGAGGTCCGTTTTCATGAAGGAGAGCACGGGCCTGTCACAGCGACGATCAACAGCCCGCCGCCGGTTTGGGAGTGGCACAGGAGGCTGCAGACAGGGTGCAAAGGGGTCTCACGATTGGAGCTCCGCTATATATGTCAGGCCGGTCTTCTTGGAGGAGAAGATGAGCTTGGCGGCCATCTCGTCCATGGCCGCCTCCCACATGGACCGGTACATCTCGTCTGACGCCCCCTTCAGCAGCCACACCTGCGCCGAAGATTCCCCAGTCAGACAGAGCTGATGAGCCGAAGCTATACACGAATCGGCGGCCTGCCACACTGACCGGTACATCTCGACCGACGCGCCCTCCAGCAGCCAACCTGCGGCAGACGCGGTCACATCCAGTGACCAGCCGCCCCTGCCGGCATTGCGCCGTTTCTCAATGCGGAGGGGGTGCAGGACATGACGGGCGGCTATCTAGGGCTTGCAGCCTAATTCGGTTTGTATTCTTAATCATTGTGTGTATTCCTATGCACAATTTGTGCACCTTGACCAGGTACTCGTAGTAGGAGTCGCCCATGGCGCCAAAGGTGATGGCGTTGTTCATCAGCGCCCCGTCCTGCGTGCTTATATAATATGGCAGCAGACCCTGCAGGCAGCAAAGCGGGGACATGGCTTCCAGGATTTGGGTGTGCATAGCCAGCGGCGCGGCAGCGGTGTTTTGCAGTGCGACAGCACACAAGCTGGCGGCTAGGGCTTCTGTCCCCAGCTGTCGCCCAGCACCTGCAGCCACGGGTGGCAGCATCGGTTGATGGCACCTTGCCAGGCCCCAAACCTGCTGTCGTAGCCTGAAGCTCCAATCGTGACAAGCGAAATGCGGTGCGCCCTGGCCGGGTGCTTCTGGTGCATCAGCGCGGTGCACCCGGGTTGATGTCGATGTTGCAGCTTGGAGACTCAGTGACGTAACAGGCGTGATGAGTGCTGCGCCGCACCCGGTCGGGGTGCTTCTGGTGCATGAGCGCGACGTTGCCCTCGACGATGCGCGCGTAGGTGCCGTTGCCCGTCCAGTCGCTGAGCTTGATGAATTCCAGCTGCTCGCTGCCAAACTCCGCCAGGCCTGTTCAATCGGGCAGATTGAGTGCAATTGAGATGAATGCAGAAGGGCACATCTAATGTAGGAACGTTTGTCAACTCCGGCCGCTTGTCAGATCTGCAGCGCCGCACCACCAGACCAGCTGCATGCATTCCTGCAGACGAGCTGCATCAGATGCAGAGCTTCCGCCACCTCCATGCGCACGGCACGGCGGCCACGGCGGCTCGATGCACCCATCTGATTCGCAATCCGCGCGGCAATGCACTTCTGTGTGAAGCATGGCGCTGCAAAGCCTGGACCTCACCCGAGGCGCCGCCCGCCCAGGAGGGGTTGTAGGAGCGCAGGCTCTTCAGGTTGATGGTGCCGTGCGGGATGCCCGTCGGCGTGTCGAAGGCTCGCATAAGAATGTCGCCGATCTCCTGCGCCCTGCAGCACAATGCAGCCGGACCTCATCACTCCAATCGACCCAGGCCAGAAGCACAGTAGTGACCCACTTTATGTGTCCACTGACCATGCGCAATCAACGCTGCCATTCCATGCCTCTGCAGGATCACGAACAAAGAAGCGCGAGTGAGCATTGCTGCGCATGTAGCTGTGCAGCACGGGGGACGCACTTCCGGGCGAACATGGCGTCGCCGCTTAGGTCGTCCGCTGCTTTT